>Ga0247825_10000104_pt1 | contig 46712 bp, 32 predicted proteins | sample 13C_Vanillin_Day_FD_194413 | JGI IMG/M metagenome (GOLD analysis project Ga0247825, IMG submission 194413) | Soil microbial communities from agricultural site in Penn Yan, New York, United States - 13C_Vanillin_Day48 | ecosystem: Environmental > Terrestrial > Soil > Agricultural land | place...
GGGCGGGGGCGGCTCCGGGGGGGGCGGCTCCGGAGGCGGCGCATCGCCCTCGGGACGTGCCTTCGCCGCGTCGGCAGTCGCTCCGTGAAACGCCGCGTGTAGATCCGGATCGACGCCGCCTAGCGTGGCTTCCCGAGCGTCGGCGTTTGCTGACTCGGTCATTGCTGGGAGTCCCGGTCAGGGTTCGTGCCTGCGGGGAGCGGTGGCGTGGAGGCCGAAGGAGGGCTGTCGGTCATGAGCTTCTTGCTCGCCTTCAGCGACCCGAGGTTCAGATCGGCGGCGGACGTCCCGAACTCGGTGCCGAAGATGGCGCTCTCCTCCTCCGCCTGCCGTCGGACCTTCTCGGCCTCCGCGTGCTTCCCCTTCATGAGCAGCAGGTTCTCCTGTTTCCTCAGCTCGGCGATCCGCTCTTGTGCCCTGGCTCGCTTCTCCCGGAGGACCTGGAGGTTGTCGGTGAGCTGCTCCTGCAAGGCCTGGAGCTGGGCCGTGCTCTGGGCGACCTCGCGCGCGGAGGGGTCCCGGTACCAAGCCACGATTTCGGTATCGAGCCCGATCCTTGCCTTCAACCGCTCTTGCAAACCGACGTAGATGAGCTTCCGCGCCTGGTCCTCGGTGAAGCCGAGGGTCCCGGTGCGCGTGAGAAACTCCGAGAGCAGATCCCTCGTCGCCGACGCGACGAAGGTTGTCACCTTCTCCAGGGTGGGCTGGAACGCCTGGAACCGGGACCAGCCCTCATCGGAGACACCTTGCACCTGCAGCTCGCCGTAGTGCAGGGGCCACTCGGGGTGACCCAGCAGGGGCACCTTCACCTGGAACGGGATCGCCATGGCCTGGGTCAGCGCCAGGTAGGAGTCCCGGATGGCCGACCTGCCCTGCTTGACCGTGAAGCTGAGCAGCACCAGCCCATAGCGGCTCTCGAGCGCGTGCGCGATCCGCCTCTTCAGCTCGGCTGTCACGGGGCGCCGCTTGTCCCGGTCTCCCTGGGGCATCGGTACCGGCTCGCCCGTGTGGTCCACCGGTGGGCTGAAGCGGGTGAAGAGGAAGCCGGGCGACACCGTGTGCAGGTAGGCGGCGGCCTCGTCGAGCACCACGTCGCGGAAGAGCTTCTCCAGGTCGGCGCCCCGATCGAGCTCGGCCTCGACGGACCGCAGATGGCTCAGCTGCAATCGCAGCACCAGCTCGAGCCCTGTCCTCACATGGTCCACGGAGGTGGCGAACTCCTCCGAGATGACGAGCTGGAAGGGTGCCAGGAACTCCTGGATCCGGCTCTCGGTGAGCTCGGGGGTGGTGATCTGCGCCTTGACTTCGTAGCCGATAGTCTTCGCGGCTTTCCGAAGCTCCTCAAGGATCTGGCTCTCCCACTGGGCCAGGTCGGCATAGAGCTGCGAGTAGCGAACGTGGAAGAGGACCTGTTGGACGGTGCGCCGGGCGGTGTCCTCGACCCATGGCTTGAGCGGCGGAGCACCCGCGCGGTGGTACCGGCCCTCGTCCGTCAGCTCGAGCTGGACGCGCGTGCGTAGGCTGACGGGGCTCGGGTGGCCGCGGAGCTCGATCTTGAACGTGGACTGCTCGTCCGCGAACAGGGCCACCTCCGGCAGCGGCTTCTGCAGGGTGAGCGAGAGGGTCTTCAGGCCCAAGTGCCACTGGGCCACCTCCTGCTCCAGGCGCTCTCGCAACTGCTGCTGCAACGAGCGCGTGAGCTCGGCACGGAACCGCAGCAGTTCCACCTCGACGAAGAACTCGCGGGTGACCGCGAGCAGCGCCTCCTTCAGGCGGGGCTTGCGACGCATCGCCTGGGTGGCGCGGAGCTGATCGCGAGCGCTCACCGAGAGCACCACGCCGAGCTGCACCGACAGCTCCGTGGCGTAGTCCTTCAGGTGCACCGGCACGTCGATGTCCAGGCGCGGCAGCGGATGTACTTCGAAGGTGGAGTCGCGGAGCAGTTGGAACTCCAGCTCGATGTCCAGGCCGTGCTCCGCCAGGATCCGCTGCTCCAGCTCTCTCGCGAGATCCGCCGACCGGGTGGGCAGCCGGCTGAAGAACGTGGCTGCGGCGGTGATCGCCCTCTGGAGCACGGCGGTGATCACCAACTGCTCGAGCTGCTTTCCCGGGTTGTCACCCGCCACGGAGCGGATCACTTGGTGGGCATTCTCCCGCGCGATCCACGCCTCGTAGCCGAGCTCGATGCGCGACGTGGAGCCGTCCGCGGGGTCCTTGACGCCGACGGGGCCGAGGGTGCCCTTCGCATCCGGGCTGCCCGTGGACGAGCAGATGACCTGGTAGAACTGCAGCCCACCCGCCAAGAACCGGGGGAGCCTGTCCAGGAACGAGTCGCTCGCGGGATCGTAGATGTAGTGGGAGTCGTTGCCGGGCTGATAGTCCTTGCGCTCGAGACGCCGCACCAGTTCGTCAAGCTTGACCATGACGGAACTCCTCCAAGGCTAACGGGTTCATCTCGGCCTGCAGTCGCTCGATCCGCTCTCGCCGCGTGACCATCGCGTCCAGGATCCGGTTCTTCTCCGTGTCGCCGAGCCGAGGCTGGGTCGGCACCTGGGACTCGGAGGTCAGCATCACCTTGCCCAGGATGCCAAGCCAGAGCTGCACCCAGTCCCGCTGCTCCTCGTCGAGGAGGGCGCGGCACTCGGCTGCCATGGCGGGCAGGGCATCCACCTGCTCCGCGAACAGCTCGCACCAGGCCGCCAGCGTGAGCGCCGGGAGCAGGAAGTAGGGGAACTCGGTGCGGTCGAGGTCCGTACCCAGATCGCTCACCGTCACGTTCCACTCCCGGACGACCACCTCGAGCCAGGCCGCCAGGGTCGGCACTTCGAAGGCGTCCTTATCGGGCGGCAGCAGGAACGCTGCGAGCAGCTCTCCCCGGCGTCCGTGGTGCTCGGTGAACAGGGTCTTGACGGTGTCCTGACGGAACAGGACCCGGACCAGGGCGCGGACCGCCCCCGATCCTCCTCGCGCCGTGAACCGCCGCAGGAAGCCCTCGGCGGCGGCGGAGTCCTGGGTGCGGATGCCCGAGGCGAACTGGATGGAGGCGAGGCTCCACCCGGCGATGATCTGCTGCGCGCTCACCGAACCCCAGCCACCGCCCTGCTGCCCCTTGGGAAGCCAGGACAAGAGCCGCTCGAAGTCGGCCGACGCGTTGCCAGCCTCGCTCTGCAGGCTGCGCTGGAGGACATGGACCGCTCTGTCCCGCGACTCGTCGTTCCCCCGCTCGATCACCTGGCGAATCCAGTGCCACAGATCGAAGTCCGGTGCGTCCCGCAGCTGCCAGGCCAGCTCCAGCAGGAGGGTCGCCGCAGGCGTGGAGCCCAGCCGGAGCAGCTTCTCGAAAATCAGGCTCACCCGGGAGGATTCCTGCCGGCGCGGCTGCCCGTCCAGGCTGGAGGCGTTGGCGGGTCGAAGATCGATCAGGCGGCGGAGCAGGTTGCGCGCCCCGGCCATGTGACGGTTGCCGAGCATCTCCAGATGCATGTCGGCGGTGTCCGCGTTGAGCGGGATGTCCTGCGTCTCCGTGTCGATCCGGAACAGCATCCCGAGGATCCACTCCGCGTTGTAGCGGAGGGGGTCCTGGCTGACGGCCATGGCGACGAAGTCGATCACCGCATGGCTGAGCGCCTCGCTGCGATCGAACAGGAGCCCGGCTGCCCGGATCCGCTCGAGCTGCTGATCGAGGAACATCGGTGCTTCCTCGAAGCGAGGCTTCAGCTTGGAGGCCATACTGACTCCCTGGAAGTCGATGACCCGGCTCCCATCGGGGAGCAGCCGCAGCTCCAGGTGGGCATCCTTCAGGATGGGGCGCAGCCGATCCCTCCATTCCTTCGCGAGCGGGATCCGGGTCTGCACCGGCTTCGGGTTGGTGTCTGCAGGGGTGCTGGGAGGCGTGCTCCATTCGGTGCGCTCCCGGTCCCCGAGGAGCTTCTCCACAGCTCGGACGAAGTCGTGCTGGCTCAGCAGGGGCAGGAAGGTGGCGACGAAGACCGCCGTGAGCAGCGCTTCATCCGGGCCGTCCGTGGCGTCGAGAGCCTTTCTCACCCGTGAAATCAACGCCTCCGGGTCGAGGTCGCCGCTCTGGAGCAGGTCTCGCAGGCGCTGGCGACCGGCCTCCCCGGCCCTCGGGGCGGCAAGCCGACTGTAGAGCTGCTGCTCGTTGCCATCCCAGCCTTCGCGCTCTTGGAACTTCTGGAGCTTCGCGGCGTACGCGGCGGCTTCCTCGGGGAAGTGCCTCCGGAGCCACAGCTCGAGGAATGGTACCTCCAGGATCTCGATGGAGCGCCCCATCTGTAAACGGTTGCGCCGGAGGTGCTCGAGCACAGATCCCCGCGGGAGGAGGATCAGATGCCTCTGTTTCTTCACGAGGTTGTGGCCGAGTTCCTGCGCCTTGACGTCCGCATGGAAGAACCGGTCGAGGAACTCCTGTCCCCGGTCATCTTGCAGCACCAGCAGCATCACACAGGGATCCCCTCCGAGATGGGGATGGGTGATGTCGGCCGGGGTCCAGTCCGTGGTGGCCGGGTCGGGTCCTTCTTTCGGGGCGGCCTCGCTGCTGTCAGCGGAGCTGCCGGAGACGAGCCCCTGCACAGGGGTTGTCTGGAGTCCCGCGCGCTGGACGACCTCCGCCGCCGCCGCCCATTGCAGCTCGGGATCGACGCAGTCGATCACGAGGATGTGCTTCTCGCGAAGTTGAGCCGCGGCGTGAATGATCTCCTCGTCGAGGGGTGCCTCGAGCCCTCCCTTCAACTGGTCGCTGAGCGGAACGGGCAGGACCTGCTGGGCGATGGAGCTGCTCCAGTCCACCGGTGGCGACCGGCGAACCGCGCGTGGGGGAGGGGAGGACCTGCCGACGTTGTTGCTCCCTAAGAAGAGATCGGCGAGCTGCGCCACCGTCAAGCCTTGGTTGATGGTCAGGTACGCGGCCGAATAGACGTTGGAGTTATCCCTGCCGGTCGAATTCGAGACGATGGGGCCTGGCACCACTCCCCCAGGGGTAGGCTGCGCGGGAGCCTGGGTGCCACCCGGCCCTTGGGGCTTGGGAGCAGTCTCGGGATGGGGCTGATCGTTGTGCTCGGCCATGGCTCTACTCGTCCGTTCTTTCCGTAGGATTCAGCCTTCCTCCGCCCATGTGGACGATCTGGCCGATGCCGACGCTGGACACCGTCGACCCGTCTCCCCCGGTGGCGTTGGAGACCACTCCCGCGGGAGCTGGCGCCGCGGCCCTGGGCGTCGGAGGCTTGGGCGCTGGACTCCTGGCCGCCGCGGCGCTCGCCGTGCCGTGCCCCGTCGGCGGGCGCTCCAGCCATGGCGCGAGCGCACCCATGGAGAAGAACATGGCGAAGAATCCGCTCTTCACTCTGTCCAGGTTGTTCTCACGCAAGGCCTCGAGCACCTCAAGGGCCTGCCCGGCGCTCGACCTGAACAGTCTGCCGTTCGTGTAGATCGCGATCTCCAGCTCGGAGGCCCGGCTCAGCTCCGAGAGCAGAGCGATGCTCCGCAGGGTGCCGCTGCGCTCCTCCATCCGGAGCGGGATCCCCGGCGCCTCCACGATGACGCGCCTGCCCAGCCCGAACTCCTTGAGGGTCAGTTGCCTCGGCGCACAGTCCGCGCGCGCGTGCTGCAGGTGCCAGATGAGGTAGCGGCGCAGCCGACGCTCGGGGAGCTCCCGGAGCGGGAAGCGGCCCTCGAACTCGTCGAACGCGGAGATGCCACCGAGCACGGTCCTGAGGATCTCGGCGAGCACCGCCATCACGCCCTTATCCCTCAGGTAGCCCTGTTCCTTGTCGCGCCGCCACTCCAGACAGGCCTGGACCGAGAACGAGTCCGCGTCGTAGTCGATGCCCTCGAGCACGAAGCCCGCGCGGCCGATGCCGCGGTAGCTGTAGCCCGTGAGTCTCTGGCCGATGTGGTAGCCCTCGTGCAGCAGGAAGAGCCGAACGAACTCCTCCCAGGCGGGCCCTAGGCGCTGCCGCGCCTGGCTGAGCGCCCACAGGAAGGGGCGGGTGAACGACATCTTTCGACCGATGTAGTCGAAGACGAACCCGTCGGCGCTGCTCTCCGAGGTGGTGGAGAGCTCCGCACGCAGGAAGTGGTCTCCTCCCGCCAGCGTGGCGAAGTGCTTGAGGGCCGGGCGCTGGAGGAAGTGGGAGAGCTGCTGATGGATGCGCTGGAAGTCGGCGAGCGTCCTGTCAATGCGCAGGGTCTGCTCTTCAGAGAACGTGCCAACTTGCGGAGAAGGGGGAGTCGCCTCGGTGTGCCGAGGTGGGAGAGCGGGTATCTCTTGCGGGTGTTTGGGAGTGCTCATTTGGGTCCTCGAAAACAAGGACGCCAGGAGCGGCAAGAACCCATCGCGGCCCAGTGCTCTTTTCCGGGGGCCCGCAGACAGGGCGGTTTCGGGCAAGTCGGTGCGGAAAAGCGGCATGCCGACGCGGCTCGTGGAGAGGAAGAGACGGAGTCCTTCGCCTCATTCGCCCCCTACCTGAGGGGGCTCGCGCTGTCTTCACGCCAATGACCATCTAACTAAACTAACCTACCTCCCCACCCTACCCCAGGAGTAGGCTCGTCATGCCAGACTCGCTGGTTAGGGTCATTCACATGGTCTCCATGAAGCACGAAGGGCTGCTGGCCCTGTTCCGCAACCGTCCCACTTTGGCACCCGAGCTGCTGCAGGAAGTGCTCGGCGTCGAGATACCGCCCTGGTCCGAGGCGCGGGTGGAGTCCGCCGAGTTCACCCAGGTAGTGCCAACTGAGGACCGGGCGTGCCTGGTGAGATGCCAGGAGGGCTGCCTTGAGGCTGATGGACGCAAGATCGTAGCCTTCAGCAACCCACAGGAGCGAAAGGACGCCACGATTGACCGGCGCGATAGAAGAAGGTGGATGTCCCTGTTAGCGGGATGCGCCATGCTCGCAACGACGCAACTGCCGGTTGCACATGCGGAGCCTCCCTTGACGAAGGCGCCTGGGTGCGTCAAGCGCGGATGGCCTGCGACCGTCACCTGCGGAAGCACGGTGTGCTTCGTTTCAAGCTGCGGAGACGGGAAGTGCCCCTACTGCTTCATTGAGGGAATGGAGAACCTCGCCATCAAGGGATGGGCCGTGTACACGTGCATGAAGGGTGAGTCCGTAACTGGAAAGGCGCTGCTGTTCCACACGTTGCCTTTCAACGCGCGCCTGGGGCCCTTCTGTGCCTGAGACCTCGTGGGAGCAGGAGGCGGCCCTGGTCGCTGAGGCACTTAACCTCCTGTTCGTACTGGCCGCACCCCGCCTCTACGCGAGATGGTGCACGCAGGCACAGCCCGCAGCACTGCGTCTGGCACTCGATACCCGCTTGGTTGCGCTTGCGGACTTTTGCAGGAGTGCGCGAGGAAGTCTTGATGCGGAGCGCTTCCGAGAGGCAGCTCCCAAGGTGCAAGCGCTCGCCGATTCGGTGACCGCGGCACCCCCGGAGAGAATCTTGGAAACCACCTGGACTGCCCAGGCCCGCGAGTGCCTGGAAGCGCTTGGGTTCCAGGAGCCTCCAGAGGGATGGGAGGCCTTCGAGGGATACCCTGCCGGAAACGGGTGAGGCTGGGCATAGCAAGATGCTCCATGAGCGGAAACGCTTGCGATGACGCGTATGAGGCCGGAGAGTGTGTGCCTCTTCCGGAGCGCTCTCGTGTCCGCGACCTCTCTCGTCCTCTCGCCCGTTTTGATGTTCAGCCTGCTCGCCGCGCCCCCGGCTCCCAATGCCAGCGCCGCGAGCCGTCCACCTCCTCAGGCCGCGAAGGTGGCAGCACCCACGGCCGCCCAGCTCCAGATGGCCGAGCGGCTCGTGGGCCCCGCCCTCACGGAAGGCCACGCGTGGGCACGCCTCGTGGAGCTCACCGATGGGATTGGCCCGCGCCTGTCCGGCTCCGTGGGCGCCGAGGCCGCCGTGCAGTGGGCCCTGCGCTCCTTCAAGGCCGATGGCGTCAAAGCCTGGACCGAGCCCGTGAAGGTGCCGCACTGGGTCCGTGGCGAGGAGCGCGCCGAGCTGCTCTCCTCCGAGCGCTACTTCGGCCGGCCGCTCCACATCATGGCCCTGGGCGATAGCGCCCCCACGCCCCCTGGGGGTATCACCGCCGAGGTCATCGAGGTGTCCTCGCTCGAGGAGCTCGCCGCGCTGGGCGATCGCGTGAAGGGTCGCATCGTCCTCTTCAATCACGACATGAGGCTCAACGAGGACTACGGGAGGTTCGCCGGTCTGCGTGGACGTGGGCCCTCGGCGGCAGCCAAGGCCGGTGCAGTGGGGGCGCTGGTGCGCTCGCTGGCCACCGCCTCGCTGAGCACGCCCCACACGGGCGCCACGCGCTTCGAGGAGGGCGTCACCCCCATCCCCGCCGCCTCCGTCACCGTCGAGGACGCCGAGCAGCTGCACCGCCTGCTGGCAGGTGGTGGCCCGGTGCGGGTGCGCCTGGTGCTCGGGTGCAAGACGCTCCCCGATGCGAACTCCTTCAACGTGGTGGCCGAGGTGAAGGGCCGCGAGAAGCCCGAGGAGATCGTCCTCATCGGCGCTCACCTGGACTCGTGGGACGTGGGCACGGGCGCGCAGGATGATGGGGCGGGCGTGGTGATGGTGATGGAGGCCGCGCGGCTGATCGCCCGGCAGAAGCCCGCGCCGCGGCGCACGGTGCGCGTGGTGCTCTTCATGAATGAGGAGAACGGGCTGCGCGGCGCCAGGGCCTACGCCGAGGCCCACGCCGCCGAGCTGCCGCGGCATGTGGCGGCCCTGGAGATGGATGCGGGCGGAGGGCGGCCCCTCGGGCTGATGTTCCGGTCCGGTGAGGGCGCCGCCGAGCTGGTGAAGCCCTGGCTGAGCCCGATGGTGGCACTGGGCGCGGGGACGATCCTCCAGGGGGATGCGGGCGGTGCCGACTTGTTGCCGCTCATCCCCGCGCAGGTGCCCTTCGTCAGTGTGAAGCTCGACTCCAGCCGCTACTTCGACGTGCATCACTCCCACGCGGACACGCTGGACAAGATGGATCCGGAGGCGCTGGCGAAGAGCACGGCGGCGACCGCGTGGACGGCCTACCTGTTGGCGGAGATGCCGGGCGTGCTGGCTCGTCCCGCCGCGCCACCCGCTGCTCCGGCACCGGTCGCGCCACCCGCGCTCTCCAAGCCAGCCGCGCGAGGCGCTCCCTGAGCTACTCCATGGGCGGCGGGGCGGGTGTGGGGCCTCGCCGCAGTGGGCGCTCGGGCAGCAGCACCGTCAGCAGCAGCGACAGGACCGCGACGACGATGGCCAGCCGGTACACCGACGCCGTGGCCTCGGTGAACGCCTCCTTCATCCCGTGCTCGCGCATCTGGCTGGAGAGGGTGCTCGCGAAGACCACGCCCGCCAGCGCCACGCCCACCGTGGATCCGAGCTGCCGGAAGAAGGTCGTCGTCGAAGTGGCCACTCCAATTTGCCGAGGCGGCACCGCGTTCTGGATGGCCAGCGTGTAGAGCGGGATGGAGGGGCCCAGCCCCAAGCCCATGAGCACCATCTTCGCCGTCACCGTGGCCTGGGTGGAGTCCGGCGATAGCGTGAAGCCCATCACCGTAAAACCCACGGTGAGCAAGACGAGAGACCCGAGCATCAGCCTCTTGTAGTGCCCGATCCGCGAGACGATCTGCCCGGACAGCACGTTGCCCGCGACCACGCCCAGCGTCATCGGCATGATGGTGAGCCCCGAGCGTGTGGCCGACAGCCCCACCACGTTCACCATGAAGAGGGGCAGGAACGTGAAGGCCGACAGGAAGCCCGCGCCGATGATGAACACGATGGCGTTGCCCAGCGCGAACGTCTTGTCCTGGAACAGCTTCAGGTCCAGCACGGGCTCGTCCGCACCGGCCTCGACGAGCACGAAGAGCACCGCGCCCACCAGGGACAGCGCGAACAGGCCCAGCACCTGCCACGAGGCCCATGAGTACCCCGTCTCGCCCGGCGTCTCGTGGCCCCCGCCCAGGCTCAGCGCCAGCAGCAGCGGCACCACCGCCAGCACCAGACATGCGGCGCCTGGCAGGTCCAGCCGGGGCCGCGCAGCGCCCGTCGGCCGCAGCGAGGGCATGCGCAGGAAGATGACGGCCAGCGCCAGGGCTCCCACCGGCAGGTTGATGAAGAACACCCAGTGCCAGCCGAAGCTGTCCGTGATGAAGCCACCCACCAGCGGCCCCACCACGCTGGACAGGCCGAACACGCCTCCGAAGAGCCCTTGGTACTTGCCGCGCTCCGAGGGCGGGAAGAGATCCGCCACCACGGCAAAGGCGCTGGTAAACAGCGCCGCGCTGCCCAGCCCCTGCACCGCCCGGAAGAGGATGAGCGGCACCGTCCCCCACGCCACACCGCACAGGAAGCTCCCCGCGAGGAAGATGAGGATGCCTGTGACAAGGACGGACCTGCGCCCGAACAGGTCCGACAGCTTGCCCCACAGCGGCACCATCACCGTGGAGGCCACCAGGTACGAGGTGGTGATCCACGGGTAGAGGGAGGCAGGCATCGCCAGGTCCGTTTGGATGGCAGGGCCAGCGGTGGCGACGATGGTCTGGTCCAGCGCTGCCAGCAGCAAGCCCAACAGCGCTCCAAGCAGCGTGAAGACCTTCTCCGAGCGGCTGAAGGAGGGAGGCGCATCGGCTGGCGGAGCCTGGGTGGAGGCAGAGTCCATAGGAAGACGATGGTAGGCTCGGCCCCCATGTCCAAGCCCTTTGTCGCGGAGACCGCCTACGAGTCAACCCACCCTCATGTCCTGGCCGTGTATTGCTCGGATGGGCGCTTCACGGACGCGGTGGAGGAGCTCGCGAAGCACCTGGGACACGATCGCATCGACACGCTCACCCTGCCGGGCGGCCCTGGGCTGCTCAACCGTTGGTCCGCGGACTACATGGAGAGCGACATGGTGACGCGCGCGGCGAGCTTCCTCATCCGCGGCCACCACATCCAGGAGGTGCTCCTCCTGGCTCACGCGGGCTGTGGCTACTACCAGGCCCGCCATGGAGCCCTCGGCCCGGAGTTCATCGCCGAACAGCAGCTCAAGGATCTGGATGCCGCCGCCGAGGAGCTGGGCAAGGCCTTCCCTGGCATCGTGGTTCACAAGTACTTCGTTCGCCCCAAGGACACGAAGATCGTCTTCGAGCCGCTCGACTCATCCGAGCCCTGACATTATCGAAGCCACATGACGAACCCCGAGCAGCCGATCTACCTCGACTACAACGCCACCACGCCGGTGGCGCCAGAGGTGCTGGAGGCGATGCTGCCCTACCTCCGTGAGGAGTTCGGCAACCCCTCGAGCACCCACCCCTATGGCCGCCGGGCACGACAGGCGGTGGAGCGGGCACGCGAGCAGGTAGCGGCGCTGCTGGGCGCGTCTCCCGAGGAGATCTTCTTCACCTCCGGCGGCACCGAGGCCAACAACCTGGCCATTCGCGGCGTGGCGGAGGCTCGGCCCAACCAGCGGCACCTCATCACCTCCACCATCGAGCACCCCGCCACGGCGCTGCCGTGCAGCTACCTGGAGCGCCAGGGCTGGGAGGTGTCCTGGGTGAGCGTGGACGCCGAGGGCCGCATGCGTTGGGAGGAAGCGCTCGCGGCGCTCCGCGGGGACACGGCGCTGGTGACGCTGATCCACGCCAACAACGAGACGGGCGTGCTGCAGCCCGTGAAGGAGGTGGCGAGGAAGGCCCGCGCGGCAGGCGCGGTGGTGCACACGGATGCGGCGCAGTCCGTGGGCAAGGTGCCGGTGGATGTGGTGGAGCTCGAGGTGGATCTGCTCACGGTGGTAGGCCACAAGCTGTATGCGCCCAAGGGCGTGGGAGCGCTCTATGTGCGCCGGGGCACTCCGCTGAAGCCGTTCGCGCTCGGAGGAGGACAGGAGCACGGGAGGCGGCCGGGAACGGAGAACGTGCCGTACCTCGTGGGACTGGGTGCCGCGTGCGAGCTGGCAAGGCAGCGGCTCACACGCGGCCCGACGGCCCTGGTGGAGCTGCGCGAGCGGCTCTGGTGGCGGCTCCAGGCGGAGGTGCCGGGCATGCGGCTCACCGGACACCCCACGGAGCGGCTGCCCAACACCCTCAACGTCCGATTCCCCGGAGTGCTCGGCAGTGCGGTGCTGGCAGGCGCTCCGGAGGTGGCGGCCTCCACGGGCTCGGCGTGCCACGAGGGCGGAGAGACGGCCTCCGCCATCCTGCTGGCCATGGGCCTGCCACCCGAGGATGCGCTGGGTGCGGTGCGGCTGACGCTGGGCCATGGCACCACCGCGGAGGATGTGGACACGGCGGCCGCGGCGCTGGCTCGGGCGTGGCGGGGAGTGGCGCGCGGCGAGCGAGGCTGAGCCTACTTCGTCTCGCTGTCCTCGGGCTCGAGCGTGAAGAGGACCCACTGGCCCACGGCGTGGTGATCCAGCAGGTAGACCTGACCGGGCTCGAAGGCCACCTCGAAGATGGATGCGAGCTTCAAGCCAGCGGGCTTCACGGTGCTGAAGTCCTCCAGCTTCCCCTTGCCGAGCGCCACGATGCGGGCAGGCTGCCGAGGGAACCGCAGCCGCTCTCCCCGCGGGCTCTGCTCATAGGAGAACGTCACGTCCTTCATCGCCGGGTTGGCCTTGAAGGACTGCCCCAGTGGGACAATCGACTCGTGCACCTTCGTATCCTGGAACGGAGGCGGAGTGGAGGACTTCAGGTACCGGACGCGCAGCCGGTGGAGCTTCTCCAGGCGGATCTCTCCCAGGTCATCCGTCAGCCCCGCCTTGGGGACGAAGCTCCGGCTCTGGGAGGTGTGCCCGGGCGCCTTGAACCAGAGCTCATACCGGGCCGGGTAGGGGCTGAGGCCCTCGAGCTGAAAGCTCCCATCCTTCGCCAACTTCACGTTGATGCGCGTGGCGGGCCTGTCTGCCTCCACCTTGGCGCTGACAGTGTTCAGCTCTCCGGGAGTGATGAAGGCATATGCCTGGATGCGAGCCTTCGGATTCGCAGCCACCACCCGGCCTTGCACGGCGCCAAGCTTCGCGGGGGGCACGGGGCTCAGGGTGACGTCCCCCACGACGAGCTCCTCCGTGCCCTGGAGGCCCTTGAGGGGAATGTCCACCGCCTCATAGCCATGCAAGCGCAAGGGAATGGGACGCAGCAGATCCTCGACCAGCGTCACGAACCAGCCATCGTCCACGACAGACACCTGGCTGGTGAGTTGATCCAGCCGGGCTGTACCGCCCTTGAGCGTGATGTGGCCCACCACGATGCGGCCTCGGCTCACCTTGTTCTGCTCTGCCTTTGCCGAGGCCACCGCGGCGAGCAGCCGGTTGGCGGTGGAGGCCTTGCCGGACTTGCGAAGCTTTGCGACCGCCTCCTCGAGAGGCGTCTGGGAAGCAGCGGGCTTTGTTGTAGGAGCGGAGGGCTCCGCTGCCAGGGCAGCCCTCCCCCAGGTGAACACCAGGCACCAGGAGACGAAGAGGAAGCGGAGCGCGAGACCGGGACTCATGGGCAGGGAACGCGGAGAGATGCTCACGTTCGCTATAGTAGCTGGATCCAGAGTTGAGGGTCGTCGACAGCCAATCCATTGCGGGCAGGCGGGCGCTCGGTGGGCACGGTGAAGACTCAATTCCAGTTTGAGGAAAGCTGGGTAGTCATTTTGCCTACTATCCTTTGTACCACGGGGAGGCAGGCCGGATTCCCCCAGGCCTCCGGCCCGCCACCCCCCGCGTTTTGTTCTGCCATTCGGGGTCGGGGTACCGAATAGACAGACCCGAAGAGTACGTCCCCTTGGTTTTGAAGCACCCTCCGAGGAGCTGCCTACCAAGACAGCCTTTCCATAAACTGACGCACAGCGCCCCTCATCTCCATACCACTTTAGTGGTACTCGAATTCTCTTACGTCACGGCGCAGGTTGAGGTTACCCATGAGGTTCACCCCGGGAAACCAACCTGCCAGTGCCCTAAACCCGCCTGGCGATAGTTCCTTCTTCATCTCCGGGGCGTTGCCCAGGCCCTGTTCAGGGGCCTGGAGGGGAGGGTACGCCATGGAGAGCTCTCTGGAGCTCGACGTTCGTGAGCAGGAGCTCACGTTCGAGCTGATGCAAGCACTGACATATTCGTTGGACCTCTCTGAGGTGCTCACACGCGCCTATGGAGTGCTGTCCAGATTGCTTGCCGCTGACTATGCAGCGATATGCATCTCTAAGCCCGGCCGCTTGGCTGATTATGAGTGGATGGTGGCGGCCATGCCCCCCGAATATTTCGCGCGCTACCACGAGATGGCCGCCGACGACTTCGTCCGGCAGGCGGTGACGCAGTACCCCAACTTGGTGCTGCGTGACACGGAGATGCTCTCCCGCGAGGAGTTGGAGCGCAGCCTGCTCTACCAGCGCAGCCGTGAGCTGGGCATGCCCCTGGAGCATGTGATGGCGGTGCTGCTGGATGTGGGGCGCGACTGGCATGGAGGCTTCATGCTGTACCGGGATCGGCGTCAGCCTTTCTCGGATCGGGAGCGTGCTTTGATGCAACGCATTACGCCATTGTTGACGAGCACGGTGCGGAACTGTCGGCTGATGGGAGAGGTGAAGGAGCAGAGCAAGGTTCTGGAACACCTCTTCCGGCGCCAGGGCCTCGAGAGCATCGTGCTGGCGCTGCCTGCCTCGGAGCGGCTGCGCACGCCGGGAGCCACGGCGCTGCTGGAGTCCTGGTTCACACCCGAGGAGCGAGGGCCTCGGGGCGAGGTGCCTGCCGCGCTGCTGGAGCGCCTGGAGTTGCTGGCATCCGGACGCAAGCATGCAGGCGCCGAGCCGAGCACGACGTGGCTGCGCGAGGGGCTGGAGCGGAGCCTTCGGGTGACCTTCGCCCCACTGCCAGACCCGAGCGGCGGGCGCTTATGGGCGATCCTGCTCCAGGAGGTGGCGAACTGGGCCACCGTGCCGCCCGGCTGGAGGGACTTGCTCACCCAGCGCGAGGTGCAGGTGGCGGAGTGCGTGCTGCGAGGCTGGGACAATCAGCTCATCAAAGAGCACCTCAAGTGCTCGCTGGGCACCGTGAAGAAGCATCTGCAGCGTGTCTTCGACAAGCTGGGCGTGGACAGCCGGGCGGCCCTCATCCACAAGGCCACCCGGTTCTGAAGAAGGCTCGCCTTCTGCTCCGTGGCATCCGTCAGCGTCCGCAGGGCTGCGCTGGAATGGATGCAAGCTCCGGCATTCGTGCCAGAGTGCCCGGCTTGTGAGATTCACAACCTTGTCGCTGCCAGTTCTGCTGCTCGCCGTGGGGTGCTCGCGCCCCGTTTCCTCACAGGCCCTGGGGCTCGAGTACGAGCCGCCCTCGGGAGTGAAGCTCGCATCAGAGGAGGCGGGCCCGCCAGCGGTGGCTCGCTTCGAGGGAGGACTGGAGCTGCGCTCGGTGCCGGGGACTCCTCCCCCGCTGGAGGCAGCCCCGGAGGCAGTGCTCGGCGCGGCGGGCGTGCCGGTGCCTGGAAAGGTGATGAACACCTCACAGGGGACGATCAGCGCGGGGCCCGTGGCCCGCTACGAGTTTCTCCAGGGCGACGCGCGCACGCTCGTGTACTTCCTGCCGCGGCCGGATCGTCTCGTGCTCATCACCTTTACCGCCGCGGAGCGAGACTATGGGCCGCGCTCCAGCAAGGTGGAGCGCTCGTTGTCCACATTGAAGCTCCTGCGCTGAGCGGGGTGCGCGCCGGCGGTGGTGGCCCAGAGCAGCAGCCAGAGGAGGATTGCGCCACGGGCCAGGGTGACCAGGGAGATCTGCATAGTGGGTGGCCGCGCACGCCCCCGTGATCAGGGCGTCCACGGCGGCTCAAGGGGTGAGCATGGCGCCCACGGAGCGCCACTGGCGTTCCGGGGCAGGTTCGCGTTGGCGGCTGATCAGCGGACAGGCTCGCTCAATCCAGGAACTGGCAGTCCGCCCAGGCCTTGATGGTGGCATTGCCGCCGGGGTTGTCGAGTACCTTGAACTGGAACGCCACGGCCTGGCCCGGCGGCAGCATCTTCTGGAAGTACGCGGCGGGGCTCTGGCTCCGGGTGGTGTAGAGCTTCCCGTCGGCCTTGTAGATGCCGACCACCACCGTCGGTGAGCGGCACTCCTCGGGGCCAGAGTTCTTGATCTTCCCCGAGGCGGTCAGCGCGTCCCCCGGACCCTTGCCGGTGGTGAGGCCCTCGATGGTGACGGACAGGGCCCGCGTGGTGAACCGGGCGGTGGCGCTCAGGCGGTGCTTGCCGGTGTACTGGCCCTGGATCTTCCGAGCGTCGCGGATGTACTGGAAGACGGTGGACTCGCCTGGCGGTACGAAGGTTCGCGAGGCGACGACGGCGTCGGTCGGCCGGGACTCACCCAGCTCCTGCTGGACGGCCACCGGAATGGAGTTCACGCTCATCGGCTTCCCGCGCGTGTCGAGCAGCTCCACCATGATGCGGGGGTTGTGGATCCACCGCCCCGTCTTGTTCCGGACCTCGCCGGAGATCTTCACGAACCCGGTGTCACTGAGCTCGGCGGAGCCTTCGATGACCTCCAGCTGGGCCGCGCTCACCTGCGCTCCGTCCTGGTGCCTCTGCTTCTCCTGCGCGTGAACAAGTGATGCGGCGCTCAACAGCAGCGCCACGAGAAACCCTCTTGTCAGCATGCGAGACATGGCACGTTCCCCCCAGACAACGTGGCGACTGGAGAGAGCGTAACACCCCCTTGGCCGTGTATAGACAACAGCCCATGAGTGAGACTGGGAGCGCTACGAGTGTAGCGAACCGTGCCATCATTCGAGAGGCGCGGCCCGAGGATGACTTCGCCATCGGCGAGCTGCTCGTCGATGCGTACATCACGAAGTACGCGCAGAAGATGCCGGAGGTCGTCTACACCGAAGAGCGCAAGCGCTCCTTGCGAGACGTGGCGGACAAGCGCGCCATCGCCGCGGTGCTGGTGGCCGAGGTGGACGGCGAGGTGGCGGGTACCGTGGCGCTCTTCCCGCCCGGAGCACCGGGCGCGGACACCCGAGGGAGACCTGGTGCTGCCCACCGTCGTCCTGGAGGCCTACCTGCTGCGGTTGAAGGGCTGAGCGCCGTACGCGCCCCCGCGGCCGTGGCTCGGCGTGTCAGTCACCGCGGTACAGGGTCAGCCCAACGCCTACCCCGGTGAGGATGACGCCCAGCGCGCCGAGCACGAGCGGGCCCACCCACACATTGAAGAAGGAGTGGATGCGCACATCGCTGGGCTGCGCCGGATCGTAGAGGACGACGACGCTGTCGCCTTCCTTGTAGCGCGGCGGGTTGGAGCCGACCGAGGAGACAACCTCCTTCGTGGCCCCCTCCTGTGTGCGGTAGCGGAGCACGGGGTAGTACGCCCGGTCCCGGCTGCTGCCCGCGCTCGCCTTTATGCCAATTACCTCGGCTCGGGCCTCTTGTGCGCTGGCCAGGAAGCGCCTCGTGCGAGAGAACGCGAAGAAGAAGCCCAGCAGGAGCCCCACACCCACTACCAAGAAGATTGGACCGATGAACGACACGCAGCGCCTCCTTAAGAAGCGAGCCGCCAGCAGAGCCCAGGTTGGGGCTGGACGTAAAGAAACATGATCCGCAAGGACTACATTGAGCGTCTCATCGAGCAGTTTGCCGCCGCGTTCGCCGCCCTGCTGAAGCTGCGGCGAGAGCGCAAGCCAGAGGAGGCGCAGCAGCTCATCCGGGACACCGCGCTCTCGGTGCTGGGAATGGAGTACTCCGCGCTGACGATGGCGGACGCGGCCTCCACGGCCCGGCTGCTGGGGCACCCCCTGCGCGTCGTGGGGCTGGCGCGGCTGGTGGCCGAGGAGGGAGAGCTGCTTCACGAGCAGGGAGAGCCCGCGCGCGCCACGCTGCGCTGGGGGTTGGCGCTGGAGCTCTTCCTCGAGGCGCAGGCGATGGGTGCGACCCTGGAGGGAGAGGACGCCCGCGTGCTCGCGGAACTCCGAAAAAAGGTGTAAGAAAGGGCATCGCTCCGGCTGTGAACCTTCCTACAAGCCCCTGCCCTCCGGAGTGTGCTCCTGCCCCGCTCCCTCGCGAGAGGTACGTGTATGTCCCGAGTCTCTTGGAAGAGCGTGGCGTCGCTGCTCGTGCTGACGCTGTTCACCTTGGGAGCGTCTCAGCCCGAGGGCTGCGCGGGAGGTAACAAGGACCGTCTGCCGGTCGACCCGAGGGACTTGCTGGGCGGCAACTTCTTCATCACCGGCCACGCGCCGGACTTCCATGCCGTGGAAGATCAGGGCGCCGTGCGGCTGCTGAACAAGTCCCTGGCCTATGTGCGCGGCAGCAGCCCGCTGCCGTTCCTCTGGGTGGAGTCGCGCATGGCTCCGCCCCCGGGCCATCGCTCCGGGAAGGCCGGGCTGAATGCGGCGGGGATGTTCGAGGGCCAGGACTTCCTGCACATGGACGCGGCGCAGCTCCAGGCCCAGCCCGCCTCGTGGTGGGCTGGGATGAGCGCGAGCTTCAGCGCCATCGTGGTGGCCTCGGACAAGGCGCTGCTGACGCAGGCAGAGCTGGATGTGCTCAACCACCACCGGGGGGACATTGCCCGGTTCATGCGGGACAACCGCGGCCTGTTGGCGCTGTCCGAGAGCGGGACGGGCGGGGCATTGACCCAGCGCGATCGCTTCGAGTTCCTGCCCATCGAGGTGCTCACCACCGCCAGCGCGACGCCGCCCTACTCGGTGACGACGTTCGGCAACCAGGCGCTGGGCCTGGCTGACGAGGACGTGAACTCGCCCGCCTACAACCGCTTCGATGGGAGCTTCGGCTTCGAGGTTGTCACCATCAGTGACGCCAACGGGGACATCATCGCCGTGGCGGGACGCATCGTGCTGGCCGAGCAGTACCTCTGGGCCAACGCGGGCCCGGACGGGACGTTCACGGGTCCAGGCCCGTGGATCGACGTCACGCTGGATGGCTCGGGCTCCACCTCGGACGCCACGGGCCTGCCGCTGCGTTACATCTGGATGATCGGGGACACCGTGCTGGTGGATACGATGGAGCCGATCGTTACGGTTCCCCTGCTGCCGGGCGTGTACGAGATCAAGCTCCTCCTGCTGAACAACCGGCGAGATGAGGCTGAGGATGAGGTGGTCGTCACCGTGCTCGAGGCCGCGGCCCCCGCCATCACGTGCCCCGGGAACATGAGCGTGCCCACGTCACCCGCCGGGGTCTGTGGCGCGCCGGTGAACTTCCCGCCCCCTACCGTGTCAGCGCCCAACGGCGTGGATTCGCTGACGTGCGCCCCCGTGGCGGGCAGCGCCTTCCCGGAGGGCGTCACCCCTGTCACCTGCACCGTGGTGGACATGGCCGGCCAGAGCGCCAGCTGCAGCTTCCTCATCGCGGTGAATGATGAGGAGCCGCCCACGCTGGTGCCGCCTCCGCCGACGACCTCGGTGGCGGACGCCCAGTGCCGGGCCAGGCTCCCCAACGCAGCCGCCGCTGCGCAGGCCACGGACAACTGCACGGCGAGCTCGGCGCTCGTCATCACCCAGAGCCCGAGCGCGGGCACGCAGGTGACGGGCGTGGGCCCGCGCACCATCCAGCTTCAGGTGCGTGATGCCGCGGGCAACCTCGCCACGGCCACGACCACGCACACGGTGGTCGACAGGACGCCGCCGACCATCTCCTGCGTCAGGCCGAGCAAGAACACCCTCTGGCCGCCCAACCACAAGATGGTGCCCATCACCGTGAACGCCACCGTTCACGACAACTGCGGCAGCTCCTCGGTCCAGTGCCGCATCACCCACGTGACGAGCAACGAGCCCATCAACGGGCCGGGCGATGGCAACACGCGCTGGGACTGGGAGATCATCGGCCCCATGACCGTGAACCTGCGTGCCGAGCGCGCGGGGTTGCTCCGCGGCCGCATCTACACGATCTGGTTCACGTGCACGGACGCCGGCGGCGGCACCGTCAATGACACCACCACCGTCACGGTTCCCCACGATCAGCGCGGCCGATGAGCCGGCCTCAGTGACGCAGAGGGAGGGCGAACTCGAGCTGGAAGCGGGTGCCCGCCTGCTCCGGCTTCACCGCGGCGGACACCTTGATGAGCTGCTTGCCGTCCTCGCCGGGCACGAGCTGCGCCTCCAGCTTGCCCAGCTCGGGTGAGCCACCGAAGAGGAACACCTCGGCGGCTTGCGAGAAGAGGTCCGACATGTCCTTGGCGCTGGAGCCGGCCGGGAGCTGATCGCGCACCCACAGCGAGAAGCGGACGATGCGGCCGGTGAGGATCTGCGCCGGCAGCGGCATGGTGTGGGGGTTGGCGCACGCCATGGGGATGGTGGAGAGCAGCAGCATGTCCGTGTTGCGGCCGCTGCCCACACCGAGGATGCCGAGCTCGGCCAGCCGTGTCTGCGCGCGGATGGAGAGGAACGCCTCGGTGGGATAGGCCGAGCCCGCGTCCTTGCCGCTCGAAGGCTCCCACGTGCCCGGCGCGCGCAGGCCTCCGGGCTGGCCGGTGATGCGCGCGAAGCCGCTCGTGGACTGGAAGCTCGCCGAGAGCATGGCCGCCACGGCGAGCGCGGGGCTGGTGAAGCTGGCGCGGTTGAGCACGCCACGCTTCTCGCTCGCGGCCACCACGCGGTTGAGCACGGGGCACAGCCAGCGCGTGGAGTCATCCTTGCGCAGCTCGGCCCAGTCTCCCTGGGTGCCGAGCTTCGCGTCCTCCAGCGCGGTGGGGAGCTCCGGCAGCGTGGTGCCTAGCAGCGCAGGCGTTACCGCCACCACCACCGGCACCTGCGCCTCCTCGGCGATCGAGGCCAGCCTGCGCAGCCGTGCCACGTCATCCGTGGCGTCGATGGCGTAGCACACGTCCGGGCGCTCGAAGGGCTCGGTGTTCACCGCCTGCTCCATCGCCTCCGGCACCTGGGCGGGCTCCACATCCACCACCTGGATGACAATGCCGGCCGAGGTGGGGCACTGCTCCAGGAGGAACTTCAAGCCGCGCCACGCGGCCTCGACTCGCGCCACGGGCTCTGCGGCGAGGATGTCCTTCGCGGTGTTGATCAGCGCCAGCTCGATGGCGTCACGCACCGCACGGCGCGCATCGGGGCTCATGCGGGCGGGGCCGGCCGACGGGGGCGCCATGGCCTTGATGAAGGCATCCACGCCCGCCTTGGCGGTGGACGTGGGTGAGGAGGACTCCGCGCTGGCGAGCAGCTCACCGACGAGATCGCCCCCGCCGCCGGAGGCCGGTGCCGGGGTGCTCGGTGCGGCGGGAGCCTCGGGCTTGGGCTTGCCGCCCAGCGCCGCGGAGACGGCGGCGGACAGGCGGCCAGCGCCGATCACCTCTGCGATGCGCGCGGCACCTTCCTCGGGGGTGAGGGGACGGGAGGGGTCCGTCTTCATGAACCCCTCGGTGAGCCCCTGGAGCTTCTTGAGCTCGGGTACCGCGGCGATGACGTCCATTGCCTGGAACGCGCGCAGCTTGTCGAAGGACAGCTCAAAGGTGCGGTGCTCGGCGCCGCCCAGGCGATCCGGCACGGTGGCGCGCAGCCCGGAGGCGGCCTTGGCCAGCTCCGAGGCGAAGGAGTCGCTCGTCACGAGGAACTTGCGGCCCGACGGCGCGGAAGTGAAAGCTCCCGCCACCCACCAACGTACCCGCGCACCCTCTGTATTCAGACTCTGGCTCATGCCTCTCCTTGGGCCCTGGAAGGAATCGAGGGGGCGTACGTTAGCCTGGACCCTGAGTCCGCCAAGTGGCTGAAGGTGGAATGACGCGCCGTGTCGAGGCTCAGGATGGGAGCCGGGCGGGTTGGGTGGTAGACAGGCTCGCCAGGGGCCACCCCTGGGACGCGGTTGCGGATCAGCCGTGGGCCCCTGGTAGGATCCATGAATTCATCGTGCGGAACCCTTGGAGGGTCCACGTGTCCTTCGTTCAGCTCCCTGAAACTCCAATCATTGGTCGTAACCTCGTAGGCGGCGAGTGGATCACTCCCGCCGGCGCCGAGATGCTCGATGTGCGCAGCCCCTACACGGGTGGCGTCATCGGCCGCATTCCCATGACTCCCGCCTCGGGCGTAGTTCCGGCGGTGGAGGCCGCGAAGAAGGCCGCCGAGGGCTGGCGCGCCATGGGCCTGAGAGAGCGCACGGCGCGCATGCTGAAGTTCCGCATGCTGCTGGAGCAGAACATGGAGAAGCTGGCCAACTCGGCGTCGCGCGAGGCCGGCAAGACGTTGAGCGAGGGCCGTGCCGAGATCCTCAAGGGCATCGAGGTGTGTGACTTCGCGCTCTCCGTGCAGAACCTGGACACGGGCGGGGCGTTGGAGGTGAGCCGTGGCGTCTCGTGCGAGTTCCGCCGCGAGCCGCTGGGCGTGGTGGCCGGTATCACCCCGTTCAACTTCCCGGCGATGGTGCCGCTGTGGATGATCCCCAACGCGCTCACCGTGGGGAACGCCTTCATCCTCAAGCCCTCGGAGAAGGTGCCGCTCTCCTCGCTCATGCTGGGCGAGCTCCTGCTGGAGGCGGGTGTGCCTCCGGGCGTCTTCTCCATCGTCCACGGCGGCAAGGAGGCGGTGGAGGGCATCCTGGCGCACCCGGACATCCACGCGATCGGCTTCGTGGGCTCCACGGCCATCGCGAAGCGCGTGTATGTGGAGGGCACCGCGCGCGGCAAGCGGGTGTTGGCGCTGGGCGGCGCGAAGAACCACCTCATCGTCGTGCCGGACGCGGATCCGCAGTTCACGCCGCAGGCGGTGGTGGACTCGTTCACCGGGTGCGCGGGCCAGCGGTGCATGGCGGCCAGCGTGATGGTGGCGGTGGGAGACGTGCAGCACATCATCGACGACATGGTGCGCCGGGCCTCCGCGCTCGAGGTGGGCCCGGGCATGGGCGCGCTCATCGATCGCGCGTCGCAGGAGCGGCTGGAGGCGGCCATCGCCAAGGCCCAGTCCGAGGGCGCCAGGGTGCTGGTGGACGGGCGCGGCAAGAAGCCCGCAGGGGCGCAGTGGGCGGGTGGCAACTGGCTGGGCCCCACCATCCTGGACAACGTGCGTCCGGAGATGGAGGCGGCGCAGAAGGAGCTGTTCGGCCCGATCATCTCCATCGTCCGGGTGCCCACGCTGACGGCGGCGCTGGAGCTGCAGAGCTCCTCGCCGTACGGCAACGCGGCCTCGGTCTTCACCACCAACGGCGCGGTGGCGCAGCATGTGACGGAGACCGCCAAGGCGGGCATGGTGGGTGTGAACGTGGGTGTCCCGGTGCCGCGCGAGCCGTTCTCCTTCGGCGGTGTTGCCGACTCGCGCTTCGGCCATGGGGACATCACCGGCCACAGCGGCTTGGAGTTCTGGAGCCACCTCAAGAAGGTGACGCGCAAGTGGACGGCGCGCACCGACGGCTCGTGGATGAGCTGATCCACGAGCGCGTGCTGATCCGTGGGGGAGCACCCTCCCACGGATGTCAGTGGGTGGACTAAGCTGGCGGGCGTGTTCGCGCCCGTCCTCCTGCTTGCTCCTCTGCTGTGTGCTACGCCGCCGCCTGCTCCGCTGGCTTCAGCCCGCGTGGAGCTCGTCTTCGGCGGCGACGTGATTCCGCACGGCGCGGTGAAGGAGGTGGCGGAGGACCACGCCCGCACCGCTCCTCCCGAGGAGGGTGGAGCTCCTCGCTCCCTCAACAACGCGGGCTGGGACCACGTGTTCGGACCCATCGCGGACGTGCTGCGCACGGCGGACGTGGCGGTGGTGAACCTGGAGACGCCCGTCACGGACAACAAGAAGGCGGTGACGCGGCCGCTGCTGTTCAACGCGCCCTCGGCCATGGTGCGCTCGCTCGCGGCGGCGGGAGTGAAGGTCGTCTCCACGGGCAACAACCACGCGAGGGATCAGCACCTGAAGGGGCTGCTGGAGACGCTGCGGCACCTGGATGATGCGAGGATCCACCACGCGGGGACGGGCGCTTCCCTGGAGGCGGCGTGGGAGCCGGTGGTGATGGAGGTGAAGGGAGTGCGGTTTGGGTTCCTGTCCTTCACCCGGTGGCTGAATGGCTTCAGCAACCCACAGGATCCGGCGGAGCCGCACGTGGCTTTCGTGCCGTATCCGGTGCATTCAAAGCACCGGGGCGTGAGCGTGGAGCAGGCGGTGGAGCGCGTGCGCACGGCGGCGGGACGGTGTGACGTGCTGATCGTCATGGTGCACTGGGGCACGGAGTACATGGGGCAGCCGAGGGAGGAGGAGAAGAAGCTGGCTCGGGCGCTCATCGATGCGGGGGCGGGGGCGGTGATCGGGCACCACCCGCATGTGCTGCAGCCGCTGGAGTCGTACACGACGGCGATGGGGCGCAAGGGGTTGATCGCGTACTCGCTGGGGAACCTGGTGGCGAATCAGTCGAGGTTCTACGCGTACAAGCCGGGCAAGACGGACAAGGAGGGGGACACGCGGGACTCGATGCTGCTGCGCGTGTCGTGGATGCGGAGCGGGGAGGGCGGGGCGGTGGTGCTGGACGAGGTGTCAGTGATTCCGGTGTGGATTGAGAACAACGCGCGTACGCGCAAGGCGAAGGAGGCGCGCAACATCCAGCCGGTGCTCATCGATCGCGAGCTGGAGGCCATCACGGAGCGCGTGCAGGTGTTGGACGCGCGTCCCGAGCCCACGAGCCGCAAGGAGAGGGCGCTGGCCCAGAAGGAGCGGGGCACGTTGGAGCAGCGGCTGAAGACACACCAGCTCCGGCGCGAGCGCATCTTGAAGATGCTGCCAGAGGGCTTCGCAGTGGCCTCACCGGAGCTGCGCCAGCGCAAGGAGCCAGCCGAGGGCGTGGCGGTCCAAGCCGGGCCTTGAGTGCGGACCCGAGCCCATCGACGCGCCCGCAGTTCCTTGTTTCAGCCTCCCGATTCAGCAGGTAGGGTGCTCCCTCCACTACCCAGGAGGGCAGTATGCCAGTGATCGAGCGGTACGAGACGGGGATGTTCAGCTGGGCGGATCTCGCCACCACCGATGTGATGGGCGCCAAGGGCTTCTACGGTGAGCTGTTCGGGTGGAAGTTCGAGGACCATCCCGCTGGCGACGCGGGCACCTACACCATGGCTCGGCGGGACGGGAGGGACGTGGGAGGGCTGTCCGGGATGATGCCGGGCATGCGCGAGCAGGGCATCCCGCCACACTGGACCGCCTACTTCTCGGTCGAGGACGTGAGCCTGCGCTCCAGCAAGGTCGAGCTTCTTGGCGGCAAGCTGATGATGCCGCCCATGGATGTCATGGACGTGGGCCGCATGTGCATCATCGAGGATCCCACCGGTGCCAAGGCCGCGCTGTGGCAGGAGCGCGGCCACCAGGGCGCGGGCGTGAAGAACGAGCCGGGCACGCTGGCGTGGGTGGAGCTGATGACCCAGGACACCGCCAAGGCCCAGGCCTTCTACACACAGCTGCTCGGCTGGACTCCGGACACCCAGCAGATGGGCCCCCTGCAGTACACCAGCTTCCTCGTGGGCGGAGCGCACACGGCCGGGATGATGAAGGCCGAGAGTGGTGTGCCCTCCAACTGGCTCATCTACTTCGCCGTGGAGAGCTGCGACAGGTCCGCCGAGCAGGCCAGCAAGCTCAAGGCCAAGGTGAAGGTACTGCCCGAGGACATCCCCGGTGTCGGCCGCTTCTCGATCCTCCAGGACCCTCAGGGCGCCTTCTTCGGCATCATCCAGTTCACGTCCTGAGTCCGGAGCCCCGGGTTGAATGGCGCCCGGGCTTTGCACAACATGCTGGGTGATGCCGGAGGCCACCGCCAGACAAGAGGTCACGCGCGCTGCGTCTACGGCGGCCGGTGGAGCTGCCCGGCTGGTTCAGTTCCTCGGGGTCTCCGCCTTGCTGCACGGGATATTGGCGGTGGCCCTGTGGAGCGGAGCACCCGTTGAAGTGCCGGTGAGCCCCGGTGCGTCCGTGGCTGCTGCCGTCGGCACAGAGATGGTCTGGTTCGAAGGGGCAGCGCAGCTCCCTGCCCCCGCGAAGACGCCAGGACCCGTCCCCCGCGATACCCCGAGGGTTCGCCCCAAGGCCGTTCCTGTCACACGGCCTGTCAGTCCCAGGCCTGAAGCGGAGCAGCGCGTGGAGCAGACGCCCGTTGCTCCGGTGGCGGCTTCTCCCGCCGTCGAGACTCCTCAGAGCAGCGAGCCTCTTGCAGAGAAGCCGGACGGTGCCTCTCTCGCGGAGACAGCAGTCCGTGGTTCCGCGGAGGGTTCTCCAGGGAGTGAGACAGGTACCTCAGCCTCCGGCGGAGGAATGGGCTCGCAGACCACTGCTGCTCCGGGGAACGGTGGACCCGGAGGCCCTGCGCGGGGAGATCTCAGGGCCTATGCGAGGAGCTTGTCCGCCGCGGTGAACCGCCAGCGTCACTATCCGGAGGTCGCGGCGCGGCTCGGGATGCAAGGCACGGCTCACATCCACCTCCGCGTCCGCCGCGATGGCTCGCTCATGGAGCCTCCACGGCTTGTCACTTCCTCAGGCCACGAGGTGCTCGACACCGAGGCGCTCCGCATGGCCGAGGCCGCCGCTCCCTTTGGTCCCATGCCCGAGAGCACCTCGCGCACGGACGCCGGGTTCGTCATCGCCGTCGAGTTCTTCCTCCACAGGAAGTGAGGGCGTTCAGAAGGGCAACGCCTGCCACTTGCGGAGGTTCGGGTGCGCCATACGGAACTTTTCGATGGCGGACGCCAGCTCCAGCGGGGACTCCGTCTCCCGGACCAGGTCCGCGTAGAGGATGCGCCGAGCCACCGCGTCGAGCTGGAACACCCAGCACAGCCCCATCAACGGGTTGATGAACAGCTCGCTGCCCCGCGTACGGTCCGTCATGTGGTAGTCGCCAAAGCGGCCCTCGACCGCGGACAGCACCGAGGCCGAGACGATGCTCGGGTGGTTCGGCATGGCGCGGAACACCTCCAGCACCGCCTCGCGCCAGGCCTGCACCGAGGGCATCTCGCGCAGCAGCGAGAAGGCCCCGAGGAACCCGCCGTCCTGTGTCAGCTCCGCCACCGAGCGCAGGAAGTCCGCATGGCAGACCCCATGGTAGGTGTCCACGCCGAAGCCCACGGACACCAGCAGCTTGCGCGGGCAGTCCACAGCGTTGGCGGAGAGGATGCTCGCCACGTCCTCCACTGGCGTGCCCAGCCCGGCCTCGTCTCCACGCATCAGGCTGTCCGTGCCGCCGTCCACGAGCACCACCGCGTCCGGCGCCAGCTCCGCGGTGAGCGCCCGGTATGTCTCGGTGAGCGGCTTCACACCCGTTCGATCGAAGCAGTGGATCGACGCCTCGATGCCCCGGCGCCGCAGGAACCGGCACAGGTACAGCTCGGGGAAATAGAGATCCGGGCCTCCGGAGTCCGCCGTCACCTCCAGCCAGGTGGGAGAGCGCCGGTGGCCCGTCGCCTTGCTCAGCCAGGTGAAGGAGAGGTTGGCCAGGTGCACCTCTTTGCCCTGCGCCCGGAGCGCGAAGTAGAGCGGCAGGCCGCAGAAGATGTCGAAGCCGCCGCCCGCACCCGCAAGCAGGATGCGCTGGGCTGGCCCGAGCGCCGCTCCCAACGGAGAGTCGAACACGTCCATGGAGCGATGCTACCGCTGCTGCTCGGGAGGCGCCTGGGGCTTGGAGGGCTCCGTGGGCAGCTCCCGCAGTGGGAGGAGCCGGGACAGCAGCGGTCCTCCATGCTTGAGCCGGGCAATCCGCTGCGCGGGGTAGATTCCACGGTGCCCCGTGAGCAGGTACGCCACCGTGGCGACGATGGCCACGTGCGGCAGGGCGCTGGCGCCCACCAGCTCCACGGCCATGATGGAGAGGGCCAGCGGCGTGTTGGCCGCCGCGGCGAAGAGCGCCGCCATGCCCACGGCCGCCCCCATATCCAAGGGCAGCCCGAGCAGCCGCGCCAGCACGTTGCCGAGCGCCGCGCCGATGAAGAACAGCGGCGTCACCTCGCCGCCCAGGAAGCCTGCGGCCAGGGTGACGGAGGTGAAGAGCAGCTTCCAGGCAAAGGCGCTCTCGGGCAGCGTCGGATCCACGAAGGAGCGGACGATGGTGGGCACGCCCAGCCCCAGGTACGCGTCCGTCCCCACCAGCTTCCAGAGCCCCACCACCGCGAGTCCACCCAGTGCCATGCGCACCGGCAGCCCGGGCACCCGGCCCTCCAGCAGCTTCTTCAGCCGGTGGGTCCCCTCCATGAAGAGGATGGCCACTGCCGCCACCGCGACCGCGAACACCAGCCACTTCATCAGCACCCACCCGGACAGAGGCAGAGCACCAGGGACCGGGTACACGGTGTGGACGATTCCCAGCGAGCGCGTGACGAGATCCCCCACCACCGAGGCCACCAGCGCGGGCACCAGCGCCTCGTAGCCCAGGCGCCCTACGACAACCACCTCCAGGCCGAACACAGCACCAGCGATGGGTGTGCCGAACACGGAGCCGAAGCCCCCGGCGATACCCGCGGCGAGCAGCTCGCGGCGAGTGTCCGGCGTGACACGGAAGCGATGGGCGATGGCATCGGCCAGGCTGCCGCCCATCTGCACGGCCGTGCCCTCGCGGCCAGCGCTGCCTCCAAAGAGGTGAGTCAGCACCGTACCCAGCAACACCATGGGAGCCATGCGCAGGGGAATCTGTTGGTCACCCTCGTGCACCGTGTCGATGACCAGGTTGTTGCCGCCACGGATGGGCTTGCCCCACTTCGCATACAGCGCGCCGATGACGAGCCCCGCCAGGGGCAGCGTGTAGACGATGACGGAGTGGCGCTCGCGGAAGGCGGTGGCCTCGTCCAACAGAAAGAGGAAGAGCGCCGAGGCCCCACCGCACACGGCCCCGACGAGGCCTCCCAGCAGCAGCCACTGTATCAGCGAGCGCGCACTTCGAGTCAGGTTCACGGCCACGCAGTGTAGACGGAGGAACACTGCAGGCGAGACATGGACGAGGACTTCACATCTCCCTGGGGGAGGTGCCCTCGGACTGTCGCGTGGGTGCCAGTTGTCCGTCCTCGCCTCTGGAGCAGTGCTCATGTTCTCCGTCCGCATCCATGGAGGAGCCGGATGATGGATACCTGGCGTTCGCTCGCACTCATCTTGATACTGACTGCTGCTTGCGGGCCTGCCCCCGGTGAGGACCTCCTGGAGGAAGTGCAGGCCTGGGAATCGTCCTCTCAGGATCTGCCGGGCTGGAGGCCCTGTCAGACAACTCCCTCGCTGACGGCGGACATCCGTCCGGGCCCACTGGGCTCGAGGCCGCGCGAGCTCGTGGATGCCGCCGGTGGACTCTTCTTCACCGCGGATGACGGCACGCACGGGCGCGAGCTCTGGATGAGTCTGGGCAGGGGCGCGACGTTCCTGGTGAAGGACATCCGGCCAGGGGTGGCCACCTCGAACCCGCGCCGTCTCGTCACGGCGGGGGACAGGCTCTTCTTCACGGCGGAGGACGGCGTGCATGGCCGCGAGCTGTGGGTCAGCGATGGCACGGCTGCCGGCACGGTGATGGTGAAGGACATCTGGCCAGGGGCCATCGGCTCGGCGCCCGATCAGCTCCTCGCCTTCGGGGATGCCGTCTACTTCGCCGCGAATGATGGCAGGAACGGCAACGAGCTCTGGCGCAGCGATGGCACACCCGAGGGGACCTTCCTCGTCGAGGACCTCTACCCCGGGGAGGACCCTTCCAACCCAGGCACCCCCGCCAGCTCCAACCCCCGCCGGCTGGCCCGGGTGGACGATGCGCTCTACTTCCTGGCCAACGAGGGAGGCTTCGTCCACGTCTGGCGCAGCCAAGGCCGGTCCAGCGCCACGCGCATCTTCACTGGCTCCGAGGAGGCCTTCCTCTTCTCCTTCACCGCGGCAGGCCAGAGCCTCTTCTTCCTCGTGGACGACCATCAGGGTGAGGCCAGCCTCTGGCGGAGCAGGGGCAGGCATACGGAGTACCTGAGTTCCTTCCCCGGCCTCTATCCGCATGATCTGGCGGCGGTGGGCAGGAAGCTCCTCTTCAGCGCTGGGGCAGGCGAGGAGGATCACCCCGGGGATCCGCGCGGAGAGGAGCTGTGGGTCAGTGATGGGACGGAGCGGGGAACGGAGCTGTTGAAGGATCTCTGGCCCGGCTCGGCCAGCTCTGCGCCTGCCTCCTTCGTAGCGCTAAACGGGTGGCTCTACTTCACCGCGCAGGAGGGTGCCCATGGGCGGGAGCTGTGGCGCACCGACGGAACGGCAAGGGATACCACGTTGTTCCGGGAGCTGGTGCCAGGCCCGCAGGGTTCATCTCCGCAAGGGCTGACGGAGGCCTTCGGCAGGCTGTTCTTCTCGGCGGATACGCCAGGCCGTGGCCGCGAGCCCTGGATGAGTGACGGCACGAGGTCCGGCACCGTTCCGCTGAGGGAGCTGGCAGCGGGCGAGGCCTCGTCGGATCCGCAGGCGTTCACGCCTTCGGGTTGGGAGGTCTTCTTCACCGCGACGGAGGCCGAGCATGGCGAGGAGCTGTGGGCCCTGTCATTCCGCTCCTGGGGGCGCTGCAGAGACCGTGACTGGAAGTGGTGACACAGCGTGTTCGCTCATGAATGGAGCATGGATGGGAGTGGCTCACTCAGCCTTGTTCTTCAGCCCCAAGGTGGAGGGGCGTGGCGTGGCGGGCGCGGGGACGTAGCATCGCTTCCTCCACTCGTAGGACCTCTCGACACACGGCGGGGCCGAGGCCGCCTCGCGCATACGCTCAGGACGGTAAGGGACCGTCCTTCAAGCCCCACATTTGCGAGCCCTGACCCCCATTTGCCGCGTGGAAAAACTCCTAAGTACCTAAAATAACTAAGAGTTCTTGGGGTGGATGTAGGTTGAGGGCACCCCCTCGTTATTTAAGCGGATCGCGATATCGATCCCCGCTAATTAAGCGAAGTGCCGTTCAATTAAATAACGCCCCGCAGGGACGCTTGCGCTCATGCACTCATCAGCCCCCCTGAAGCTGGAAAGCCGCCTCGGCCGTTACGTCGAAACTGTAGCGACCGGCGAGACGGTCCGCGCGTTCATGCCGCCTCCTCTTCCCCCCGAGCCGCCGATCGATACCCTCAGCCTGCTGCCACGCCTGGAGGCGGCCAATCACGCGCTCGGCCGGCTGGATGGCATCAGTGTCCTTCTGCCTCGCCAGGAACTCCTCCTCTATATGTACGTGCGTAAGGAGGCTGTTCTCTCCTCGCAGATCGAAGGTACACAGTCGACATTGTCCGATCTCCTTCGCTTTGAGACCGAAGCGCAGGGAGGGCAGCCTATCGATGATATCCGAGAAGTATCCAACTACGTTGATGCGATGATGTACGGACTGGAGCGGCTCCGAGAGCTGCCGCTCTCGCTGCGGCTCATTCGGGAGATGCACGAGCGGTTGCTGCGCAGCGGGCGTGGCGGCACGAAGAACCCGGGCGAGTTCCGTCGCTCACAAAACTGGCTCGGTGGTACGAGACCCGGCAACGCCATGTTCGTGCCGCCGCCGGTCACCGAACTGGATGCCTGTCTCCACAGCTTCGAGCAGTTCATGCACGAAGAAGCCTCGCGCCTGCCTCTGCTCATCAAGGCGGGTCTCCTGCACGTTCAGTTCGAGACGATCCACCCATTCCTGGACGGCAACGGCCGCATCGGGCGCCTGCTCGTGACGCTCTTTCTCTGCGTCCACGGTGTTCTTCAGAAACCGCTCCTCTATCTGAGCCTCTACCTGAAGACGCACCGGGCAGACTACTACCGCCTGCTCCAGGAGGTGCGCGAGCGCGGCGCCTGGGAGGCCTGGCTCGAGTTCTTCCTCGAGGGTGTCGCCGAGACCGCCAACCAGGCCTTCGATGCGGCGTCGCGGATCGTTGATCTGTTCAAGCAGGATCGCGAGCGGATCAACGAGCAAAGTGAGCGGGCTGGGTCGTCCCTGCGCGTTCATGACATGCTGCAACAGAACCCCTTCGCCACGGCGAACGCGCTGGTCGAGAAGACAGGCCTCAGCGCGCCCACGGTCAACGCAGCGCTGGCCGATCTGCAGCGGTTGGGCATTGTCGAAGAAGTCACTGGGCGCCGCCGCGGCCGCGTCTTCTCCTATCAGGCGTATCTCAACATCCTGAGCGAAGGCACCGCACCCTTGCCACCCGGGGGGTGATGGATTCGCCCAAGGGCATCAAAAGATCAACCCTGCTCGCGCTTCTCCAGCGCCTCCAGCCGCTGCAGGAAGGCGCGGCCCTTCGCCGGATCCGTCATGTGGATGAACGCGGCCATGCCCTTGAGCTGCTCCAGCGTCTCGCCATCCCGCCCCGGCTTGCCCTTCTCCCGGTTGTGGATCGCCGCGCGCAGCCGCCGGATGACATCCCTCGGCACGCGCGCCGCAGGCACTCCCTCGGGAGCCTCGTTCACCACCAGTCCCGTTACCCGCTGCCGCGTCCCCTTGCGCAGCACCCGCGTCTTGTCCGGGTGCAGCGTGAAGCCCTCCGCCGCCAGGATGCTCTTCACACGCGCCAGCAGCACCGCGATCGGCGCGTCCGCCTGCGCCTTCCCCTTCGCCCGCCGCCATGAGAACGTCAGGTCATCCGCATACCGCGTGTAGGTGAAGCCCAACCGCTTCGCCATCGCCGACACGCGCTTGTCCAGCTTCAGGCACAGCGCGTTCGTCAGCGCCGGCGAAGTGGGAGCACCCTGCGGCAGCGCCCTCGGCCCCTTCGCGACGTACAGAGTCTTGCCCCGGAACTGCACCACCTCGCGCGGCGCCTCCGTGGCCAGCAGCGACAGCAGCGTCGCCGAGTGCTCCTCCAGCCCGCCCTTGCGCAGCAGCCCCTTCACCCGCCGCCACGTCACCGAGGGGAAGAAGTCCTTCACATCCACCTTCACCACCACGTCCGCACCCCGGTGCGCCAGCGCGTTCGTGAGGATGGAGCGCCCCGCCACGAAGCCGTGCGCTGCCCCGTGCACCGGCAGCCGCTCCACCACGTTCGCCAGCACCCAGCGCTGCGCTGCCTTCAGCTCCTTCTTCGGCGCGGTGATGGTCCGCTGGCCCCCGTCCCGCTTGGGGATCTGCCAGCTCTGGTAGTGCGTGCCCGTGTCCACCTCGCGGTGGAAGGCGAACCAGCGCAGCCGCGACACCGGCACCCCGAGCGCCTTCGCCAGCGCCTCCGCCGAGTCCAGCGCCGGCATCCCGTTCGCCTTCGCCCGCTCCTCCCGGTTCGGTGCGTCGAACTTGTCCGGGCCCTCCTGTTCGTCCCAGTGCACCCCCACGCCCAGGTGGTTGATGTGCGTGGCCTTCCACGTCTCCCACGCCTGGCGCTCCAGCACACGGCGCTCGACGGCCTCTGCCTTCTTCTTCTCCTTCCAGGCCGCCTTCTGCTTCTCGGAGAGCTCCTCGAAGTCCACCTCCTCGGCCGCCACGCCCTTGGCCACGAGCTGCTGGCGCACCCACTCTTCGGGCCCACCTGCCTCCTGGATGGCCTTCCACCGCGTCAGCAGCGCCTCACGCTCCTGACGGCGCGCCTCACGCTGTGCGAGCGTGGCCGGCGAGGGCGCACTCGGCTGCGGCGCCGTGCCGGGCTGCGGCGGCGCTGCGGGGACGTGAGACTCCAGCTTGGAGGTCATGGCTGCTCCTGACGTCGAGCGATCGAGAGAGGCCCCCAAGGCACCACCTGCTCACCTGGGGCACGGTAGCCTCACCGGCTCTCCTCTCCGGCCGTACCGGGCCCGGGAGTAGAAACGGCGGTTGCGTCGTTGGCTCAGCTCTACTCCCGGGCCCGGTACGGCCGGAGAGAAGAGAGCCAAGAACAGGCTACCTTGCGGAGAGTGTCCTGCAATGCATCCAGAGCGGCGCAGCGCCGCTCCCGCGCTCGAGGCGCTGAGGCTGATGGCTTGAGGAACTCTCCCGGTCGCTCGCGTTGAAGGTTGATCCGTCTGTGGCACCTGCCTTTCTGGCCGCCCGGGGGCTGCCGATCAGAGTCTAGCGCTACACCATCGCCGAGGCTGCATCGATGAAGCCCTCGGAGGCCAAAGTCTCCAGGCGCGCGAAGTACGCCGCGCGAGCCTCCGCGTCCGTGTCGAACCAGAGCTTCTGCCGGCGCGGCTCGCCCAGGCGAGGGCCCCACTCCACCGCCACCAGCTTGCCGTCCAGCGAGACGCGGTACACCTGCTCCTGGCCGCTGGCCTCGCGCCGCACGTAGGAGCGCGTCTCCGCGCGGATGAGCTTGCGGCCCTCCGGCGTCTGCCGCAGCGCCTCCTCCGCCGCGCGCTGCCGGGCGTACGCCAGCCGCAGCGCGATCATGTGCTCGCAGGGGCCCTCGCGCAGCCCCGAGCGCCGGAAGGGAGGACAGCCACAGCTCGCCTCCTTCACCCGGCCCTCCAGGTCCACCGTGAAGGCAGGGAAGAAGCTGCGCACCGCCTCGCGGTCCACCACCTCGCCGTGGATGCGGGTGCCTTCACCCACCAGCTCGTGCACCTTCGTCACCTTCACCTCGCCCGCTCCCGGACCGCCGTCGCCCAGCAGCCGGTGGGCCCGGGCCTCGCGCTCGCTGCCGAAGCGGATGACGGCCTCGTCCATCGGCGTGGGCATCAGCTCGCGCGGCCGGTACACGCCCCGGGCGATGTCATAGAGGATGCGTCCACGCAGGCACTCGAGCTGCAGGGCCGCGCGCACCGCGTCCTTGGGGCCCCCCGCGCCCGCCGCCAGGATCTCGAAGGAGAGCGGGCCCTCCGAGCGCAGCCGCTGGCGCAGCTTCTCCGAGAGGCCCTCTGGCACCGTGCGCGGCATGAGCACGTCGAAGGCCGCCGCGCTGGACCAACCGCTCTCCGTCCAGCCCGTGAGCGCCAGCGTCAGCGTGGCCGGGCCCATGTCCACCACCCAGAACACCGGCAGGCCCGGGCCGAGCAGCTGCACCCGCACGCTCTGGGCATGGGGCAGCAGCCGCGCGAGTGCAGTCAGACGCTGGCGGCCGAAGGTGCGCACCACCGCTGGCGCCGAGCCCGTGTACACGGAGCCGTGGCCCTCCAGCACCAGCTCCCACGGCTCCAGCACCAGGCGCGGCGGGGCCCCGGGCACCAGCTCGAAGCGCAGCGCGCGCGGCGCCTTCTTCGCCTTCCGGGTGCGCAGGGCGAACAGCAGGTTGTAGAGATCGATGGGCGCCAGCGTGCACGTGGTCGCCGGCAGCGTGGCCGCGGACTGCACCTGGAGGAAGCCTCGCAGCCAGGCATGAGGCACCTCCACGTTGCGCGGGGCACGGGCCTCGCGCGAGGGCAGCGCCACGTGGGCCTCCAGGGACAGCGGCACGTAGGTCCGCAGCCGGTCCACCCTGTTCAGCAGGTCCGCGGGCACATCCAGGAAGGTGGAGCCGTGCGCCGCCTCGCGCCCGTCGAAGAGGCCGTTGTCGAAGGCGAGCCGGGCGTAGGCGCTCTCGTCGCGGGAGAAGACCTCCAGGGACACCTGATCCGGATCCACGGTGAGCACCGGATCCAGCACTGTGTCCTTCTGCTCCTCACTCTGGAGCGAGGCGTCCAGGAACGCCTTCTGCGCCTCCCAGATCTGCGCCGTGGCGCGCTTGCCCTGCTTCATTAGATACGCGAGGTAAGCGGTGCGATCCCTGCCGCGGTAGCGCAGATCGCTGGCGAGGACACCGAGCGCGGCGGCCAGCGCATCACGGAAGAGGGCGGGCTCGCGCACCCGGCCGCGGAGGCCCACGGTGCCACGAGAGCCCTCCAGGGCCAGGAGCACGCGAGAGGCCTCCGCGCGGGAGTCCACGTCGCTGGCGGTGGCGTAGCGCAGCTCGACGGGGTGGCGGGTGGCGGTCGTCACGACGGGTTCCCTCCCTTCCGGGCGCGCTCGGCGGCCCGGCGTGCACGTTTGTGAGCGCGGTAGGCGGCCTTGCGCAGCTCCACCGGCTGGTTCTTGTCGAAGGCCTGGCCGCGCAGCAGCTCCGCGGCGTCATCACCGCCCATGCGGCCCAAGGCGGCCCAGGTGTCAGGCTTCACCTCGGCCGCACCGCCCGTGGCCAGCGGGCGCAGGGGGTCGAGCTGGTGCTCGGCGATGACAGCGGGCAGTGCCACCCGGCGTCCTTCGGAGGAGGTGAGTGACTTCGTGTCCCTCAACCCCACGCTCATGGGCCCCACGGCCACCGGGTCGAGCGGCTTCATCGCCAGCGCCCACTCGCCGCGATCCGGTGCCAGCCGGGACAGGGAGTCTGCGGCAGCTTCGCGCACTCGGGCGTCTGGATCCCCCAACGCGGTGCGGAGCGCCTCGGCCGCGGCGGTGATGTCCTTGGCCGTGGAGAGGACAGGCTTTGCTCCCGCCTTGGCCGTGCCCAGCGTGCCCAGTGCGCGGGCCCCTTCCTGGCGAACCTCCGCTGGGGCCCCCGCATCGCCACCCTGGAGGATGGCACGGGCGCCGGTGGCCAGCTCCGCGACGCCCAGCCTCGCGCCGGCCCACAGCAGCCGCTCCCACGCGCGGGCCAGCGGTGGCCGCTTCGGGCCGGGCGCTGAGGCCCACTCGGAGGAGGTGCGTCGCTCGGACTTCGTGAGTGCACCCGAGAGCGTGGCCGCATCCGAGGCTGGCAGTGGCGCGCGTGGCTCGCCTGTCCACGTGCCGATGACGAGGGCTGCCTCCTCGCGAGCCTGCGGCTGCTCGTGGGCGAGCAGCGCGACCAGCTCCGGGATGGGCAGGGCTCCACGCCGCGCCAGGCCCAGGCGGATCCTCCGCCGCAGCGCCTCGTCCTTCAGCGTGGCCAGCCGGGGAACGAGCAGCGCGGGATCGGCCTCCTCGGCAAGGTACGTGGCGGCAGGCTCGGAGATGTCCGAGAAGCGGCTCGCCACGGCGAGGAACTCGACCCGCACCCGATCCTTCGGGAAGAGCACGTCGAGCGCCTTGCGCGCCTCCTTGCGCAGATCGTAGTCGTGCGAGTCGAGCACCGAGGCCAGGGCGGACTCGGCCGCCACGTCGCCCAGCTTGCCCAGCTCCGTGGCGGCGGTGAGGCGCACCGGCTCTGCGGTGGAGTCATCGGTGAGCAGCGCCTCGATCTTCACCCGGGCTCGCTCGCCGCCGATGTACCGCAGCCCGCGCACGCCGGCCTGTTGCTGCTCGAACTCGTCCGCCTCCGTTGCCTCGGACTCCACCTTCTCCTCGATGCGCTTGCGATCCTCGCCCTCGGGGAGCTTCGCGGCCAGCCGGCCCAGGGCCTCGATGGCGGCCACGACCATGCTCGGCTCGGCGGGGGCCTCGGGAGTCCCGCCTCCAGCGACTGTCTCCAGCTCGGCCAGGGCCCGTGCGTCTCCCAGCGTGCCGAGCGCCAGCAGCGCCCGCTCGCGCTCACCCACCTCTCCGGCCCGCGAGTACAGCAGCAGCGGGCGGAGCGCGCTCGGGAGCCCCTTGAAGGCAGCGGCCTCGGCGGCGGGCAGCATCAGCTCGCGAGCGCCCTCACGGAGCACCGCCTCGATGGGCTCCACCTTCGCGCCGTGCTTGATGACGCGCTGGGAGTAGCGGGCCACGGCCTCGCGGCGCACCGTCACGTCGCGATCCGTGAAGAGGCTCAGCAGCAGGGCGTCCTGGCCCGCGTCGGCGCCGTGCTCCAGCTCACGCGGGATGGCCTGCCGCACCGCCACGTCCGAGGAGCGCACGGCCGAGCGCAGGAAGCGGACCGCCAGCGCCGCATCCCGCTGGTTCATGTTCAGCGTGCCATCGGGCAGCGGCTTCACGTCTCGATCCGCCACCACCATGGCGGCGGTGATGCAGGCCAGCCGCACGCTGGGGGCCTCGTCCTCCAGCACCTGCCGAGCCAGCACCTCCACCGCATCCGGGTGACGGGTGCGGCCCAGGGCATTCACGAGGTTGTTGCGCTCGTCCAGGCTGGCCGAGGTGCGCAGCCGGCCCGCGAGCGCGGCCACCGCGGCGGAGGTGGCGAGCCGTGCCAGCGCCTCCATGGCCCGCTTCGCGTTGGCGGCATTCTCCGAGCGCAGGAAGGTGCTCAGCACCTCCACGGCCCGATCATCCTTGCGCCAGGCGAGCAGCTCCGAGGCGCGCATCCGCAGATCCTCGTGCTCGCTGGCCATGGCGCGGCCGAGCGCCTCGGTGACGCGCGAGTCGTTGGCGCCGGCCAGCCGCTCGATGACGCCGATGCGCAGGTCCGCGTGTTCGCTGGAGAGGGCGGCCAGCAGCGGCTCCAGGCTGCCCGCGGGGCTGAGCTTCTCCAGCAGCTCGAAGGCGTACTTGCGCACGTCCGTCAGGGGCGAGTTGAGCGCGGCGGTGATGCGAGGCCGGGCGGCGTCCCCGCGTGAGGCCAGCTCGTCCAGTGCGGCGCGGGCCACATCCTGGGAGAGCGAGGCCAGGGCCAGCGCCAGGGGCTCATCCGAGCCCGCGGGGTACAGCTCCTTGAGGCCTGCGAGGGCCGCCTTGCGCACGAGCTGGTGCGGATCCTCCAGGGCGCGCAGGAGCGCGGCCACGGCGGCAGGCTGTCCGGCGAAGCCCTCCTGGGTGAGCTTCACCACGCGGTCCACGGCATCGCGCCGCACGCGGTGGCCCTCATCGTCCCCGGCAGACACCTGCCGCAGCAGGCCCACGTAGGCGCCGAAGGCCAGCCGGCGCAGGTGCTGGCGCTCGGCGGACGCGAGCGCCTCGGGGGAAGGAGCGGCGGCATCCTTGCCGGAAGAGAAGAGGCGCCGCAGCCAGCTGCGGGCGGGCTTCTCGGGCTCGGGCCGGGGCTTGGGCGTCGTCTCCGGCTTCCACGGCTGCTCCAGCGAGCGTGGCCGCGCCACCTTCTGAGCCTCGCGGAAGTAGTCCAGCGGCTTGTGGCGCAGGTTGAGCACCTGGGCGGCGGCGTAGCGCTGCTCGGAGACCTCGCTGGCGAGCGCCTCGGCGAGCCCCACCATGCGGCGGGCGCGCTCATCCTCAGCGGGCCATTCCTTCATGTCGCCGGCCTTCTCTGGCTTGGGCGGCAGCAGCACCTCCACGAGGTGGCCCTGGTAGGCCTCGGGATCTGCACGCAGCTCCAGGGTCCGCGCGGCGGCGTAGCGCACTTCGGGCCGGGCGCTGGAGAGGGCGCTGGTGAGCAGATCCGGCGGCTCGCCCCGGCGCGAGGCGCGCAGATCCCTCGCGAGGATGATGGCGAACACCATCTCCTGCACCTCGCGGGCGCGATCCTCCAGGCCGTGGAGCATGCCGCCCTCGCCCTCGCCGCCGAGCGCCGCGAAGGAGAGGATGGCACCCAGGCGGATGGGCAGGTGATCATGCCGCAGCGTGCCGGTGAGCACGGGCAGGGCGCGCGCATCACCCAGGCGCGACAGGCCATCCGCGGCCCAAGAACGCACCGCCACATCCGCATGGCCCAGCGCATCCAGCAGGTAGCCCTCGTCCCCGCGGCGGCAGGCCGTGGCCAGGCCTCGGCCACCCTGCTCGCGCACCTCGGCCAGCTCATGCTTGAGCAGCGTGGTGGCGTAGAAGGAGAGCAGCCGGCGCGAGCCCAGCGTGGCCAGCGCGCTGGCGGCCCGGGCGCGCAGCGGGTTGAGGACCGGAGGTGGGTAGCGCCGCTCCAGCTCCTTGTCGGTGATGAGGACACGCATCGGCTCGATGATGTCCTCGGCGCCACGAGCCGCGAGCAGCTCCGCGGCGCGGACCTTGAGGGGCAGGGCGGCGGCGAGGAGCCCCGCGAGCAGCGGCCCGTTCTCGTTGGGGACGAGCTTGTCCAGCGACTCCAGCGCCTGGAGGTGGACGGTGGGCTCCTCGTCCTGGATGAGCTTGAGCAGCGGAGAGCGCACCGCGTCAGCGGGGGCGTGGACGGCGTTCTTCGCCGCGAGCGTCCGCAGCGAGGCGTGGGCTGACTCCAGGGCCGCGAGGTGGGGCTCGGCCTTCTCCTTGCCGGCGTGCTTCACCCACGCCTCATAGGCGGCGGTGGCCACGCCCGCGTCGCGATCCTGCACGGTCTTCTTCAGCCGCTCGAGCGCCCAGTCCTCCTTGGCGCGCGAGGCCAGCTCCTCCGCGGCGCGCAGACGCAGATCCGGGAAGCGCCCATCCAGGGCGCGATCCAGCGCCTTGTGCGGCTCCTTCTCGTTCCAGGCCCAGAGGGTGCGGAAGGCCTCGCCGCGGACCTTGGCGGACTCATCCTCCAGCGCGTTGCCGAGCAGCGGCTCGGCGCTCTCCGGGCGCTTGCCCTGCGCGCCCAGCTTCACCAACCGATCCAGGCCGCGGACGCGCACATCCTCGAAGCCCGAGCGCAGCGCGGCCTCGGCGCTGGAGAGGGGCACCTCCGCGTCCAGCGCCACCACGGCATCGAGCGCGGAGGAGCGCACGTCCGCGTCCGCGTCATCCAACATCCACACCAGCCGCTCACGGGCGCGGGCATCCTGGAGCGCCTGGAGCGCGGTGGCGGCCTGTCGGCGGATGGAGGCCTCCGGCTCACGCGAGAGCTGCAACAACGCACCCAGGGCCCGCGCGTCGCCAAGCTGCGCCAGCCCACGGGCGCCCCGCACCGCCGTGTCGGGCGTGCGGCAGGCCATGGCGGCCAGCAGCGGCTCCAGGTCCGCCTCGGGGAGCGCCGCGCCGGACTGCCCCGTGCCGACCAGCTGCTCGAGGAGCTGGTCGCGAGCCGCCGTCACCTCGGCCTCGGTGGAGAACTTCCCCGCCTGCCCCTCTGGGGACAAGCGCTTCGCCGAGAGCACCATCCTGCGGGCCACGTCGCGCAAGGCGAGACGGAAGTCCTCGTCCTTCTGCTCCAGCACCTGGGCCAGCGGGCGGCGCTCCAGCACGCGTACGGTGAAGGCCACGCGGCGCACGTCCGCGTCCGCGTCATCCAGCGCGCGAGTGACCAGCGGCTGCAGCTGGGGAGCGCCGAGCTGCCCGGCGCTGGCGGCGCGAATGAGCACCTCGATCTTGATGGGAGCGGGGCCCCGCTCGAAGGATGTCTTCAGCGGCTCGGTGCTCCCGGAGGGAGCCACCTCGGTGAGGGCATCGAGCGCGGCCAGCCCCACGGAGGCATCGCTGTCCGTGAGCTTTCCGGCGATGAGACCCGGCACCAGCGGAGAGGAGCCCGCGAGCTTCGCCAGGCGCTTCAGGCCCTGGATGCGCAGGTCCGCGAACTTCGCGTCGAGCGCGGCGCGCGGGGCGGCCAGCGGCGACTCCTCCAGCGTGGACAGCGCCTCCAGCGCGGCGAGGCGGACCGCGGGGTGATCGTCATCTAGCCGCTCACGCAGCTTGAGGCGGGCGCCGGTGCGGCCTCGGGCGGCCAGCTCGGAGGCGGCCAGCTTGCGGACCTCGGCCTCCTTGTCCGTGGAGAGCACCTTGAGGAGGAAGTCCAGCGCCTCCGGCTCGTCCAGGGCAGCGGCCTCGCGGACGGCGGCCTCGCGCTTGGGGCGGCCGCCGCTGAGCGCCTCGGTGAGCGCGTCGAAGCCGTGGGCATAGTCGAGCTGGTCGTCCGAGGGCTTGCCGTCCGGCTCGACGGTGAAGCGGTACACGCGGCGCTCATCGCCCCCGGTGAAGACGTGGCCGAGCATCACCTTGGCCTGCCGCGTGTTGGGGGGAGGCGCGAACGCGAGAGAGTGAACGGGCTTGCTGCCGCAGTCGAGGGTGCGCGGCTTGCGGCGCTCGTCCAGGCGCCACACCTTCACCTTGCCGTCGGCGCCGGCGGTCCAGAACCGATCGCTGGGCTCCTGCCCGGGCTCTGCAGCGGGAGTCGGAGGGAAGAGGAGCGCGAGCACGGGTCCGGCGTGGCCGGAGTCCTTGTCGCCCCGCACCTCGAACTCGACAGCGCCGACGAGGTACCAGATGCGGATGCGGCCATCATCGCCCGCGGAGGCGAGGCGCCCATCGCGCGGGGTGAAGGCCAGGGTGCGCACGGGGCCTTCGTGGCCCGCCATGTCCCGGCGCGCGCCATTGGCGAGGGTGAAGGAGCGCACCACGGCATCATCACCGGCGCATGCGGCGAAGGTGTGGCTGGGATCCACGGCCACGGCACGGAGTGGCTGCGAGGAGGCCTGCCACTCGTGCAACTTCTTTCCCGAGTCCAGCGCCCAGCCGCGGAGGAAGCCGTCGGCCCCCACTGTATAGAGACGCTGCGAGTCAGGGCTAAGGGCCACTCCGGTGCAGCCGCCGGGGTGCGCGCCGGTGAGCTCACGCTCCACCTTGCCCTCGCCCAGAGAGCCCAAGCGCACGGTGCCGTCGGCGCCTGCGGCGATCCAGCGCTCACCAGCGAGTGCCAGGGCGAGCACGGCGGAGGGCAGATCGACACTCCACAGCACCTTGTTGCCGTTGAAGTCGTAAGCGGTGAGCTTGCTAGCGGGGGCCGCGCGGGCTCCGCCGACGAGGAGCACGCGGCCGTTGGCCGCGAGGGCGCGCACCTTCTCGATATTACCGATGGCGAGGTTGGCCATGACGCTCGGATCCCTCCGACGTGGGGCCACCGGTTTAGCACAACGGTGCCGGGCGCTTCTCTTTTCCCTGCTTCAGGCTCCTTGGGTCATACATGATGGGTTGCGCAGAGGTGATCCACGCCATGGGCTTTCCCATTGAAGTCGAGCGGACCTTCCGGGAGCACTGGCCGCCTGCGATTGCCGCCTTGGCGATCCCGGCCCGCACGGTCCTCTTGTCCCTTCATGATGTCGTGGCGCTGGGATGGTACACACCCGAGTTCCGAGCTGCATTGCCCGGAGAGCCCTATCGCCGAGACCTGTCACGCCCGTTCCTGGAGGCGCTTGACGCCGCCATGGCAGAGTCCCCAGGGGCGGTGTACCCCCGGCTCGGCTACTGCAGCTGGAAGCGCTCGTCGCCCTGCGCCTTGCCGGCTCGAACCGCCCAGCATGTGCTCGGCACGATTACCCGCCCTGATGCCAGGGTCGCACGTGCGCTGCTAGCAGCCGTCTCCGCACGGCATGGCCTGGCCCTGCACCTCGTGGACTGGCGCGACATCGACCCGTGGAGCGAGTTTCGTCTGTTCATCCGCGGCCGCCAGCTCATCGGGGCATCTCAGTACGTCGATGTTCACCGTCTCGGAGTGGTTCTCCTTCACCAGCGTCGTCCGGTTCTGCACCACCTCCAGTGACTGGTTCTGCTCGATGACGCTGCTGTCGTTCTTCTTCACCAGCAGCGTCTGGTTGCCCTCCACCGTGCGGCTGCGGTTCTTCTTCACCAGAAGTGTCTCGTGCCCCAACACCTGCTGCGTCTTGTCGTTCTTCACCAGGATGTCGAGGTCCTTCTGCGCCTGCATGTAGACCTGCTCGGCCCCCGCCGCATCCTCGAAGCGCAGCTCGTTGTAGCCCCCGCCCCCGGGCTCGAGTTGGACTGGATCGTGCTCTTCGTCTTTTCCCCCGGCAGATCGTAAGGGACCGGATTGGAGCCGTTGTACACACGGCCGGTGATGATCGGCCGGTCGGGATCCCCCTCGATGAAGTCGACGATCACCTCCTGACCGATACGCGGGATGAACATGGCTCCCCAACCCGCTCCCGCCCAGAGCTGGCTCACCCGGATCCAGCACGAGCTCTGTTCATCCCGTTTTCCTTGCCGATCCCAGTGGAACTGCACCTTCACCCGGCCCCACTTGTCCACGTGGATCTCCTCACCCGCGGGCCCCACCACCACCGCCGTCTGCACTCCTCGCATGTGAGGCCGAGGCGTCACCCGCGCAGACCGGAAGGGAACCTCCGCCGGAATGCAAGAGAAGGTGAGCGAGTACTTCAGGTCTCCTCCAGGGGACTCCTCGTCCAAGGCCTGCGGCTGGCTCCCCTCATGCTTCACCTGAGTGAGCAGGTAGCTCCCGTTGTAGTCACCCCGTGGGTGATCGAAGAGCGTGAACGTCCGTCCCGGCACCAGCCGCTCGCAATCACTCTCGCCGTACCCCACCCGCCGCGTCGCCTGCCATGCCTCCAGCCTCAGCCGGGCAATCGTCTTGCCTCTCGCCGCCGAGCCCTGCCTCGGATCCTGGTACTCGCCCGGAAAGTCATACTGCTCCAGCGTCGAGTCCTCCTCCGCCTTCGCGCCGGCCTCCATCGCCATGCCCGGCTGCTTGAAGTTGAAGTCCCGGAGGGTTGTCCTCCCAGGGCGCACCTCCTGGGTGAAGTGGAAGCGGCGGATATGGTCTTCGCGCTCCACCGCCCCCGTATGCCGCCGGAAGGGAATCACCACCCCTCCGTCGACGGGCTTCAACGTCGAGGAGTCGTCGCTCACCACCAGCGTGTGCGAGCCCTGCTCGTGTTCGAAGTAGAAGAAGAGCCCATCCTCCTCCATCAGCCTGCTGGCGAAGTCCCAGTCCGACTCCCGGTACTGCACGCAGTAATCCCGCGGCTCGTACGTGCCTGTCAGCTCGAAGCGCACGTGCTCCTGCGAGATGCCCTCCGTCAGGAGCACCTCCTCGAGGATGGAGGGCGTATCCATCTGCTGGAAGATGCGGCAGTCCTGGCGGCGTGTCAGCCTCCATACCCGCGGCACCACCGTGACCCGATAGAGCGTGTAGCGCGGTAGATCCTGCAGCTGCTCGAATCGGCTGACGATGCCGTGGAAGAACCGGGGATACAGCTCCCCCCAGATACTCAGCATCGCCTCCTGGCCGACCGCCTCCGAGAAGTCGATGTCGGGGTTCTCGCAGGCTATCTCCAGCTCCAGCTCGAAGAGGCGTGACAGCCCTTCGGTGGCTGAGAAGCGCGCCACCCGCAGCGACTCTCCCAGTCCACCAATGTCGAACTTGAAGAGAGCCTGCTCCCCCATCTCTACTGTGTTCGTCCGCGCCACCATGGCGGCACCCGCTTCTACATGCGCTGAAGTCACCGCTCGGCTGTCAAGTGCCGAGGACGTTGTGGATACGCGAGAGCCCCCTGAGAAGCTGTACCACCTTGGTGGTAGAGACGCAGCCGGTCAGCGGCGCCGGTTCCGGCCGAGCAAGCCAAGGCACATCAGGGCCAACGCCACTGCGGAGAAGGAGCTGGCCGAGCCACAGCCACAGCCTGACTCATCGCTGGTGACGCCACCATCGCCACCGTCATTGCCACCACCTCCCCCGTCGTTGCCGCTACCTCCCCCGTCGTTGCCGCTACCTCCCCCGTCGTTGCCGCCACCGCCACCACCATCACTCCCACCGTTCGTGCCTCCGTCCGTCGGGCTGGCTGCGCAGTTCCGGAGTCCTACGACGTTCGGATCGAGATAGCCGACGAGGTTGCCGCTGTCGCGGAACGCCTGGTTGAACTGCTTGTGTGCCCCCACGAACCCATGCGAGACGCTCGTGTTGAACAGGGCCAGGGCAAAGTCGCGGTCGCTGGTGCGCGTGAAGCCACTCAGGCGGTAGGCATAGGCCCAGGCATGTGCGTAGAGGTTGTCGAGGTCCGGGTTGCCATCTCGGTAGCCGGAGACCGTCTGCGGACAGCCCAGGTAGATCAGCGACTGCCCCGCATGCGCGCCCGTGGCGATGTTCACCTGACGCAGGTCATCCAGCGCGAACCGGAGTGACTCCGCGGCCACCGGGTCGCAAGTCAGCTTGTGATACCGGATCAAGCTCTCGGAGAGCAGCCCGGACATGAAGGAGGAGCTCCCGTAGTCCGTCTCAGCGCACCCCTCGCTGTCGTCGTGGTCGTGGAGGTTGTGCACCCAGGCCCGGTTGCCGTTGTCCACCTGCATGCGGTGGAGCGAGTGGAACCGCGCCCGCGCCCTGTCGAGATAGGTGGAGTTGCCGGTCGCCTCGTAATACGCCACCAGGCCCAGCTGAGCGAACGCCGCCTCGCGCTCGGTCCAGAAGCCGCGCGTGTTCGGGGCCTTGTAGTACCAGCTCTCCGCGTGCGGCATGTAGAAGTTGTCGACGACCAGCCCTGCCACCCGCAGGCTCTCCTCATCGCCCCAGAAGAAGTAGTCGCGCACGAGGCTGTCCACGAACGTGTAGCGCGTGTTGTTGACATACCCACCCGAGCAGATGCCGTGCCCCACGTTCGCACCGCTCAGGTAGATCTGGCGCCGGCCGTGATGATGGGCCCAGCGGCGGCCGTTGATGAGGTACTGCAGGCCACCCGTCCGGACATAGATGCCGTAGCTCGAGTTGGCGCTGTCGTAATACTGGTCCGTTCGCGCGCAGGTGTTCGTCGCCACGGGCTCGGTGTTGATCGCCGAGAACTGTTGCTGCTGCCTCTGCTCCCAGGCCGTGTACCCGGTCTGCCCCAGCGGTTTCTGCTCCCACATCACCAGCGACGCGGAGAGGTAGTTGGCCGGAAGCGTCGCGATCTTGCGCGGAAAGCGCCAGCTTACGGGGACGAGCGTCCTGTCAGTCGTGGTCCGGGCCGAGCCCGTGTCGAGCGTGAAGCTCTTGGTCGCGCCCGTGAACGGAGCCTGGAACTGCACGAGCGCCACACGGATCGACCCATCCGTCGGCCAGGTGGCCAGGGATTTGATCCCGATCGGGACTTCGGACGAGCCGTCCAGGATGCGTACGTTCGATAGCTGAGTGAGCTCACCGGGCTTGAAGGGCACTCCGAAGCTCACGAGATCGGCCTGACCGTCTCCGGAGGCGTAGTCGTGGACGGTGAATGGCACTTGGGCGGCACCTGCCATGGCAGGCAAGGAGCACGCGATAAGCAGCAGGAGCGTCTTCATGGCTACCCCCAGCTTCGTGATGGCGGCGGATGACAGCGGCATCATACCGCGCCGAGGAGTCAGCCCTCAGTGCATCGCAGCCCCATCAGCGGTAGGCGTGGCGCCGGGCTTCACCCTCGGGAAGAGGAGGCCGACAGCGAAGGCCAGTACTGCCATGGCGGCGATGATCCAGAAGTTGGTGGTGAGCCCCTCGGCCAGCGAGCTGCTCAGCTGGCGCAGCAGCCCTTCGCCCAGCCCGTGCCCATGCTCAGGCCCCAGCAGCTCATTGGCCGCGCTC
>Ga0247825_10000105_pt1 | contig 46436 bp, 51 predicted proteins | sample 13C_Vanillin_Day_FD_194413 | JGI IMG/M metagenome (GOLD analysis project Ga0247825, IMG submission 194413) | Soil microbial communities from agricultural site in Penn Yan, New York, United States - 13C_Vanillin_Day48 | ecosystem: Environmental > Terrestrial > Soil > Agricultural land | place...
CGCCGAGGTTCGTCACCTGCGCGATCAGGCCGCCGGCGACCGAGCCGGCCAGCATGGCCGCGCCCTCGACGATCTCCCCCTTGGCGAGGACCGACTCCAGGTTTCCCTTGAAGCCGCTGGCCGCCAGGGCGTCGACCAGCCACGCCTCGACTGCTCCGGAGAAAAACGCGAAGCCCAGCCCGATGAACATCGAGCTCAACGCCCACGCCCAGAACGACGCGCCGATCCGCCACATCAGGAGGTACAGCAGGGTGGAGGCGATCAGCACCAGCGTGCCGAGCAGGTAAGAGGCGCGCCGGCCGCGGGTGTCGGCAACCACGCCGGTGGGGATCTCGGCGAGCATCAGGCCGGCGGTGAAGAATGCATTGGCCGCGAACGCCTCGGTGTTGGTCAGTCCCGCATCCAGCAGGAACAGCGTATTGATGCCCCAAATGAGCGAAGCCGCGAGCGTGTTCAGCAGCAGCAGCGCGAAGTAGGTGCGTTGAACGCTTATGCTGATCCCCTCAGGGAACCAGCGCGGGATAGGTCAGCTCCGTGCCTCGCACGCGGGCAAAAGGCGTGAGCTGGTGCGGCGTGCGGCGCGTCGGGCTGGCAATGTCTTCGGAGGAAATGCCGCGCACCAGCAGCGCGTCCGCGATGAGGGAGCGGTGGCAGCGCCACGGGACCGCTTCGGCGCACATCGCCGCGATCCGCTGCTTGGCGGCGAGCTCGATCAGCTCCTCCAGCGCCTTGGCGAACTGCGGCGTCTGCATGTAGTCGGCATAGCCCCGGAAGGAGGCGTTGCGCCACCCGGCGTTGGGCGAGTCCGGCCGCGCGCGGCGCAGGCCCCCGAGCGCCGGCATGTGCGTGTAGCCGATGCCCGCGCTTCTCAGCGAGTCGCGCAGGAGATCCTGGCCGAACTGCGGATTGCGCCGCGACTTGGGCACCGTGCGCACGTCCACCACGCGCTCGACGCCGTGCAACTCCAGAAGCTCGATGAACTTCCCGATGGGCCGCGTCGAATGGCCGACGGTAAGGACTAGCCCGGCACTCACCTGAGATGCCGCAGCACCAGGCTGCGAAATTCCTGGTCGGCCACGGGATCGGGACGCAGCAGCGGTATGTCGACGAACTCCACGGCGCCCATGCTCTTCGCCGCGATGGCCACCGCTTCCAGCGTCACCTGCGGCACCTCGCTCTGGCCGACACGGCACGCGATGAAAGGACGGGAGGGGAATCTCTCCTTCACGAAGCGCAGCAGGTCGAACATGCGTGTCTCGGCGAAGTACATGCCACAAAGAATCAGACGTATCTCTTGCGTCTCCAGGCGCCTGACCGCGTCCTCGAAGGTGTACGACGGAACGATCTCGACGTAGCCGCCCAGCGCGCGCTCCGCGGCGACCACGCCTTCGTGGCGCATCGCAACCAGGATTTTTCGTCGTATCTCTACCACCGGTACTTCCCTCCGACCGCCCGCCGCGGCAAGCGGTAGTCTATGCCGGCCTGCCGCAGCACCCAGGCCGCGTAGGTGTTGCTGTTAGGACCGGGCCAGTACCGGTAGCGTTCGCAAAACGGGTACCCGCTGGGGTCCTTGAGCACCCTTGCGATGCAAGCCGCTTCTTCGCCGCGCCATTCTGCGGCGACGCACATGGGCCCGCCGCCGACGCCGGCATCCGGCGGTTTGAGATCGCAGTGCAGGTGGCCGATGGCGCGTCCGCCGGCGTTGCGGGTCTGCCATACCTCCCAGCGCTCGGCGTTTCCGCGGTCGATAACGACAAACCAGTAGTGCGATGCGAAAAGGCCCAGGGGCCACGGCAGCGGGGCGTGGCGCAGCTCGACCCTCAACGCGTCAGCGACCAGATGACCAGGCGTACGAGCAGGGCGGCGAACGGGAAGAAGGCCGCGCCGCCGAGTGAGGACAGGGTGAGGCCGGAGACCGCGCCGTGGAAGGCGAAGCCCAGAGAAGCGCCGCCGACGAGCACCAGCAGCCAAAGCACGACGTTCATGAGGCTGAACTCTACCGCTTCGGCCACTCCCAGCGCGGCTTGTCGAAGCGTCCGGCGCCGGCCAGCGTGGTCTCTCCGAGGCCTTTCTCCAGCGTGAGGGACTGGCATCCCGGCTGCTCCTCGAGCGCCGCGATCAGGCGCGAAGCGTGCGACACGACGAGGACCTGCGAGCGCTCGGCGGCCCGCCTGATGAGGCGGCCCAGCGCCGGCAGCAGGTCGGGATGGAGGCTCGTCTCCGGCTCGTTCAGCACGAGCAGACGGGGCGGGCGCGGCGTGAGCAGCGCTGCGATCCACAGGAGGTAGCGCAGCGTGCCATCCGAGAGCTCTGCGGCGCGCAGCGGCCGCAGCAGGCCATGCTGCTTCATGAGGAGCTCGAAGCGGCCTTCGTGGTGCGGCACCGAGACGCTCGCCCCGGGGAACGCGTCGGCGACCGACTCGGCGAGCGCCTCGGGATCGCCGATTTCCAGGATGGTCTGCACCGCGGCCGCGAGGTCCGCGCCGTCGTTACCGAGCACCGGCGTGTGCGTGCCGATCTGCGGCAGGCGCGCGGGCGCCTCGGCGTCGGCGCGGAACTGGTCGTAGAAGCGCCAGCCGCGCATCTGCTCGCGAAGCAGCAGCATCTCCGGCGTGTTCCGCGGGTCGGCGCAGTGCGTCATCATGCTGTCGAAGCTCGCCAGCTCCTGCGTCAGCATGGCCCATGAGCCATCGCCGCCCCCCGGGCGGCCACTTGGCTCGCGGCTGCGCACCACGGCGCCGCGGCGGTCGACGAGCTGCGCCGCAGGGCGCAGGATCTCGCCGTTCCAGACGCACTCGCGCTTGATTACCGGGTCCTGGCTGAAGGCGGACGAGGAGGGCGTGGGCAGCCCCAGGTCGATGGCGTAGCCGAATTCCGTTCCGGCGAAGCCCAGGCGCAGGCTCACGGGTCCCTTGCGGACGGTGCCCTCCACCGGCTGCTCGCCCCGCTTCATGTCACGGGAGAAAGCTTCGGGACCGGCCCAGAGCGTGGACTGCAGCCCGCCCTCGCGCGCGAGCGACGGGATGATCCTGCCCTGCGCGATGTCGGCGAGCAGGCGCAGCGCGCGGTACACGTTGGACTTGCCGCTGCCATTGGGGCCAGTGATGATGTTGAGCGCCTGCAGCGGCACGACGAAGTCGCGCAACGAGCGGTAGTTGTAGACCGCGAGGATCGAGATCACGGCTAGATTCTGGCGAGCCGCCTGCCGTCCCGACCGACGCAGGCGCGCAGCATGGCCTCGCTGTTGAAGGGCATCGCGACGTTGCCGCGCCGGTCGACCGCGATCAGGCCGCCGTCGCCGCCGAGCCGTGCAACGGCAGTCAACGCAGCCGTTGCAGCGCGCTGGAGGGATTGTTTGCCGTACTTGATGCGCGCCGCGACCTCGTGCGCCAGCACGGTTCGGATGAAGAGCTCGCCGTAGCCCGTGCCCGATACCGCGCAGGTCGCATTGTCGGCCCAGGTGCCGGCACCGACGATCGGCGAGTCGCCCACGCGCCCGGGCAGCTTGCCGGTGAACCCGCCGGTCGAGGTTGCCGCCGCAAGATTGCCGCCGCGATCGAGCGCCACCGCACCGACCGTGCCGTGGTGGTGCTTGAGATTGCTTCTCAGCGCCTCCAGCCGCGCCGCGGTGTGGAAGTACGACGCCCTTTCCAGCTTGATCCCGTGCTGGCGCGCAAACCGCTCGGCGCTCGCGCCGGCGAGCAGCACATGCGGGCTGCATTCCATGACGGCGCGTGCCGCGAGGATGGGATTGCGGATGCGCGACACCGCAGCTACCGCCCCGGCGCGCAGCGTGGCGCCCTCCATGATGGAGGCGTCGAGCTCGTGCCGGCCTGCGGCGTTGTAGACCGCCCCGCGCCCTGCATTGAAGAGCGGGTCGTCCTCGAGCACTACGACGGCCGCGGCCACGGCGTCGAGGCTCGAGCCGCCGCGCGCCAGGACTTCCCAGCCGGCCTCGAGCGCGCGCTCCAGGCCGGCGAGATAGGGGCCGGCAGCGGTCTTGCGCGAAAAGCCGGCGCCGCCATGGATCGCGAGAACGGGCCTCAGCGCGCCTCCGCTATCTTTTCATCGGCTTCACGCTGCTGCGCGGCGCTCGCTTGCGGCTCTTCCTGGGTGGCTGCGGCGTCCGGCTCGTAGCTCAGCGCAATGAACACCGGGAAGTGGTCGGAGCCGAACTTGCCGAGCCGCCGGAAGCTGATCAGCCGGAAGTGCTTCGAATGGAAGCAATGGTCGAGCGGGAAGCGGATGAAGGGATAGTGGGCGTGGAAGGTGTTGTAGAAGCCGCGGCCGATGCGCGGATCGAGCAGGCCGCTCACGCCCTGGAACTGGTAGTTGGTGCGCGACCAGGCGACGTCGTTGAGGTCGCCGAGCACCAGGGCCGGCGCGCCGCGGCGCTTGAGGTCCTTGCCGACGATGAGCAGCTCGGCGTCGCGCTCAAGCGACTCCGCGGCCTCCTGCGGCGCTGGCGGGCGCGGGTGCAGGCAGCGCAGCTCGATTTCGTGCCCGTCCTTCAGCCGCAGGCGCGCATGGATCGACGGCACGTCGTCCTGGACCAGGAACCTCACCTGCGGGTCGACGAGCTGCAGGCGCGAGTAGAGCAGCATGCCGTAGGTGTTGTCGCGCGGGTGCTCGACCGCGTGGGGATGGCTCTGCCGCAGGTCGGCGAGCTCGGCTTGCCACCACTCATCGGCCTCGACCGCAAGCACCAGGTCCGGGTCGCATTGCCGGATCATCGCCTTCAGCTTCGCGCTCTCGCGGTTGTGCATGAGCACGTTGGCGAACAGCAGGCGGACCGTGGACTCCGCCTTCGGGCTGCGCGCTTGCTCCACCTGGTGGCGGGCGAGCACGGTATACGGGTACATCATGTACACCTGGTATGCGATCGAGGCGCCAAGCAATCCGACGAAGGCGATAGAAAGCGGCGAAGCGCCGGCGAGCGGCAGGTAGACGGCGAGCACCAGCGCTGCCGCGGCGAGGATTTGCAAACGCGGAAAATCGAACCAGCGGATCCACCAGGCATTCGCGCGCACCAGCGGCAGGGCCGTCGCAACGACCAGCGCCAGGCCGGCGCAGACGAGGAAGGCCTTCAAAGCCCGAGGTACGCCTGCCTCACGCGGTCGTCGTGGAGCAGCTGCTCGCCGCGCCCGCTCATCACCACGCGGCCATTCTCCAGCACGTACGCGTGGTTCGAGAGCTTGAGCGACACGGCCACGTTCTGCTCGACCAGCAGGATGGTGATGCCGCGGCCGTTCAGCACGCGGATGGTATGGAACACTTCCTGGACCACGAGCGGCGCAAGGCCGAGGGAGGGCTCGTCGAACATGATGAGCTCCGGCGCGCCCATCAGGCAGCGGCCGATGGCGAGCATCTGCTGCTCGCCGCCGGACATGGTGCCGGCGACCTGGCCCCGCCGCTCGGCGAGGCGCGGGAAGAGCGACAAAACGCCGTCAAGGCTCTTCTTCATGTGCGCTCGGGCGCGCGGCAGCATCGCACCCATCTCCAGATTCTCGAGCACCGTCAGGCTCGGGAATACCTGCCGCCCCTCCGCCACCTGGCCGATGCCCAGGTTACAGACGGCATGCGACTCCAGGCCGTGAATCGCCTTATCCTTGAAGACGATCGTTCCCGAGCGGGGGCGCTCGATGCCTGCGATGGTACGGATGAGCGACGACTTGCCGGCGCCGTTGGCGCCGACGATGGCCACGATCTCGCCCTTCGGCACCTCGAGCGATACGCGGTTGAGCGCCTGCGCGTCGCCGTAGAACAAATCCAGGTTCTGGACGCTCAACATGTAAAGCATGAAAAGGGGACAGACCCCATTTCAGCGGAAATGGGGTCTGTCCCCTTCATACCTCCGTTTCCTCTCCCAGGTAGCACTGCAGCACTGCGGGATTGCGCACTACCTCCTCCGGCGTGCCGCGCGCGATGACCTCCCCGTGGTGCAGCACGCCGATGTGCCGGGCGAGCGCCATGACCGCACGCATGACATGCTCGATGAGCAGGATGGTGAGCCCCTCGGCACGGTTGATGTCGCGGAACACCGCGACCATCTGGTCGCACTCGGTCGGACGCAGCCCGGCCATCACCTCGTCGAGCAGCAGCAGGCGCGGGCGCGTGGCGAGCGCGCGCGCAACCTCGAGGCGCTTGCGATCGGGCAGCGTGAGGGAGGCGGCAGGCAGGTAGGCCTTTGCCTCCAGGCCGAGCTTCTCCAGTATGGAGATGGAGAGCGCGCGCGCCCGGGTCGTGGACTTCTCGCGGAGCAGGCCGCCCACCATGACGTTGTCCAGCACCGAGAGGCCGGCGAAGGGCTTCACGATCTGGAACGTGCGGCCGATGCCGGCGGCGCAGACTTGGTCGGGCCGCAGCCCGTGGATTTCCCTGCCCTGGAAGCGAATGGTTCCCGAGTCGGGCGCGTACACCCCGGCGATCATGTTGAAGATGGTCGTCTTGCCGGCGCCGTTCGGGCCGATCAGGCCGTTGATCTCGCCCTCGGGCAGCTCGAAGGATGCGTCCTTTACCGCGCGCAGTCCGCGGAAGGATTTCGACACGCGCTCGACCTGGAGAATCAAAGCTTCAGCTTTCGCGCGAGCGGCGGCCATACGCCGTCGGGCAGGAACATCACCACGAGCAGCAGGCAGACGCCGTAGAACACCTGCTTCACGCCCGGCACGTCGATGCCGAGCTGCAGCATCAGCTCGCGCATGCCTTCGGCGAGCCCGGTAATCAGCAGCGCACCGACCAGCGGCCCGACCAGCGTGCCGATGCCGCCGATGATCGGGCCGAGGATCAGCTCGATCGAGCGCGAGATGTGAAAGATCTGCTCGGGGAACAGGTTGTTGTAGTAGAACGCGAATATGACGCCGGCGAGCGAAGTCATCGCCGCCGACAGGATCACGGCGTACATCTTGTAGCGGAAGATGTTGACGCCGAGCGCCTGCGCCGCCTCCGGGCTCTCGCGGATCGCCAGCCAGTAGTAGCCCAGGCGGCTGCGCAGCAGCGCATGGCACAGCACGAAGGCGCCCGCGGTCAGGGCGAGCATCACGTAGTAGAACATCGCCGGCCTGCCGCGCAGGTTCCACAGGTCGTTCTGAGTGTAGTTGGCGACCGGCAGGAACAGTCCCGAGGAGCCGCGCACCCACGTGAAGTGGTCGAAGCCGATGCGCGCGAACTCGGCGAAGGCGATGGTAAGGATGGCGAAGTACACGCCGGAGACGCCGAAGCGGAACGCGAGGAAGCCGATCACCGCGCCGGCAGCCGCGCACAGGGCTATCGCGGCGCCGAGGCCGATCCAGGGGCTGATGCCGAAATGCACGTAGAGCGCGGCGGCGGCGTAGGCGCCGACGCCGACGTAGAGCGAGTGCCCGAGCGAGAGCTGCCCGGCGAACCCCATCATGATGTTCCAGGCCTGGCCGACATAGGCGAAATAGAGGATCAGGAAACCGACGGCCAGGAGGTAGCCGCTCGCGAAGAAGGGAAACACGATGAGCAGCACGAGCAGCGCCGCCAGCATGGCGAGGCCGCGGCGCGGCACGCCTTCGAGCAGGCGGCGCATCACGCGGTCTTCCTGCCCAGGATGCCCTGCGGGCGGAAGAGCAGCACGAGCACCAGCAGGCCGAAGGCGAACATGCTTTTCGCCGAAGGGGTGAACAGCACGCCGCCCAGGGCCTCGGTGACGCCGATCAGCAGGCCGCCGAGCAGCGCGCCGGGCATCGAGCCGAGGCCGCCGGTGATGACGATGACGAACGCGAGCAGGGTATACGCCGGCCCGATGGTGGGCGTGACGTCGCCCACCACCATGAGCATGGTGCCGGCAGCCCCCACGCAAGCCGCGCCCAGGCCGAAAGTGAGCGCGTAGAGGCGCTTCACGTTGAGCCCGACCACGCGCGCGCCCTCGTAGTTGTCGGCGCAGGCGCGGACCGCCTTGCCGAGCAGCGTGAAGCGGAAGAAGGCGAACAGCGCCGCCGCGACCACCAGCGCAGCGCCCGCGGCGTAGACCTTGGACGCATCGACGATCACCGGGCCGACCTCGAAGCTGTCGAAGGAGTAGGCGGTGCGGATGCCTTGCGCATCGGGGCCGAAGACGATGAGCTGCACGTTCACGAGGATCAGCGCCACCGCCACCAGCAGCATGAACTGGCTGTGCTCCGGCCGGTTGATGAACGGGTTGACGATTCCAAGCTGCAGCAGGTAGCCGAAGACGAACAGCACGGCGGCCACCGGCACCAGCAGGATGAGCGGATCGAGCCCCAGCGCCGAGAACAGCACCAGCGTCAGGTACATGGCGAGCGTCATCATCTCGCCGTGCGCGAAATTCACCACGCGCACCACGCCGAAGATCACCGAAAGGCCGAGCGCCATCAGCCCGTAGACCAGCCCGGTCAGCAGGCCGCTGGCGGCAACGTTGAGGTAGATCTCGAGCGGCAGCCGAGGGACCCCGGAATCGTCATCCCCGCGAAGGCGGGGATCCCGTTCAGAAAAACTAGCGCTTGTTGTACGGCCTCATCGGCAGCTCGACCTTGGCGTTGGCCGCCTCCTTCGGCGCCACCACCACCAGCTTGCCGCCGCGGTTCTGCACGGCGGAGTTCTTCAGCTTGTCGTTCTGGCCCTTGGCGTTGAACTGGATGCCGGGGCCCGGGCTGACGTTGTTGGTGATGTTGGTGCTGCGGATGGCCTCGGCAAGCGCCTTCGGGTCTGCGCTGCCGGCGCGCTTGAAGGCGTCGGCGGCGACGAGCAGCGCTTCGAAGGTGTACACGTGGTTGGTGTTGAGGCTGATGTCCTTGTACGCCTTGCGGTGCGCTGCCTCGAGCTGCTGGGCGAGCTTCTTGTTCGGGTCGAACCAGGGCACGAAGCTGATCGGGCCGTCGCCCAGCTTGCCGAGCGTCTTCAGGTACTGGTCGTCGTACCAGCCGGGGCCCATGCTGAGCACCGTCATCGGGCTCCAACGCTGCTTGACGAGCTCGCGGGTGATGAGGATGGCGTCGTTCAGGCGGCTCACCATGATGAGCGCCTCGGCGCCGCTCGCCTTGGCCTTGGCCACTTCCACGGAAAGGTCGCGCGCCGCCGGGTCGTAGGCGATGGTGTCCACCACCTTGTAGGGCATCTGGAACTTGGACATCACGCCGGTGAAGCCCTTCTGCATGGCAACGCCGAAGGTGTCGTTCACGTGCATGAACACCGCGGTCTTAAGCGCCGCGCCGGCGGCCGCGAACAGCTCGAGCTGGTTAGCGAAGGCGTCGCCCAGGATCATCGGTGCCGTGGGGAAGTTGCGGAACACGAACTTGTAGCCCTGCTCGGTGATCGGCGGGGCGGCGGCGATGTTGATGACGAAGGGGATCCCGCGCTGCTCCGCCACCTGCGCGATGGCGGTCGACTGGCCGGAATCGAACGCGCCGACCAGCAGCTGCGCGCCCTCGCCGATCAGGCGCTCGGCGCGCGCGCGGGCGACGTCGACGTTCGACTCGGTGTCGGCGCTCATGATGTCGAGCGCCGGCAGGCTCAGCTCGCGCAGCAGGCCGGCGGTGACCTCGACGACGCGATGGCAATCCTGGCCGATGCCGGCCTGGATGCCCGAGCGCGGCAGCAGCAGGCCCACACGCAGCTTCTGTGCCTGGGCGCGCACGATGCCGAAGGGCGCGAAAGTCGCGGCGGCGAACCCGGCCGCGGCCTGCGTGAACTGGCGGCGCTTCATGTGTCCTCCTCCTGAGGTTGCGGAGCTTCGTCTGAGATGACGGGCTTTGTTATAGACGATTACAATTTCCCGGTCAATGAATCGCCGCGCCGCGCCTCTCATGAAGTCGGCGGGCGGCTCCGGCCCACGCGCGCCTGCACCCATCCAGCGCGTCCCGGGGCTGCGCTACGACGTGCTGGACGAGCTGCTCGGCTATTCGCTGCGGCGGGCGCAGGTCGCCATGTTCAGCGCCTTCCACGAAGCGACGCGCGGCATGGGCGGCGTCACCCCGCCAAGGTTCACCGCCCTGGTGGTAATCGGCGCCAACCCCGGCCTGTCCCAGACCGTGCTCGGCAACGTGCTGGGCATCGCGCGCTCCGGCGCCATGCTGCTCGCCGACCGCTTCGAGGCGCAGGGCTGGGTCGCGCGCCGCCATCGCCCGGACGATGGCCGGGCCTGGGGCCTGTACCTGACGCGCCGCGGCGAGGCGCTCGTCGAGCGCATGAAGCGCCGTGTCCGCGCCACCGACCGCAAGCGCTCGGCAGTGCTATCGCGCCGGGAACGTCGCGAGCTGCTCCGCCTGCTGGAGAAGCTCGCGGCATGAGGCTCGCGCGGCAGGAGGTCACGGCCGAGCGGCGCAACGACGGCGCGGTCGTGCTGCGCGCGCACGATCCTCTTCCCCCGCACCCCGGCAAGATCACGGAGAAGCTGGAGTTCTGGGCGGCGAGGGCGCCCGAGCGCGTCCTTTTCGCCCAGCGCGACGCTGGCGGCGGCTGGCGCAGCGTGACGTATGCCGAAGCACTAGAGCGGGCCCGGGCGATAGGCGGGTTTCTCCTCCAGAAGAGCCTTTCCCCGGATCGCCCGCTGGTGGTGCTTTCCGGAAACGACATCGAGCACGCGCTGCTCCACTTGGGCGCGATGTACGTCGGCATACCCTACGCGCCGGTCTCGCCGGCCTACTCGCTGCTCTCGACCGATTTCGCCAAGCTGCGCTTCATCCGCGAGCTGCTTACGCCCGGCCTGGTGTTTGCCAACGGGCCGCAGTTCGCGAAGGCGCTGGAGGTTTTCAAGGGAGTCGAAGTCCTTGAGGATTTCTCAAAGGCGCAGGGACCGGTAAACGAGGCCGAGCGGGCTCATGATCGAGTCACCCCGGACACCATCGTCAAGTTCCTGTTCACCTCGGGCTCGACCGGACAGCCGAAGGCGGTAATCAATACCCAGCGCATGTGGTGCGCCAACCAGGCGATGATCGCCTCGATGTTCCGCTTCTTCCGCGACGAGCCGCCGGTGATCGTCGACTGGGCGCCGTGGCACCACACCGCGGCGGGAAACCACGACTTCGGCCTGGTGCTCTACAACGGCGGCTCCTACTACATCGACGAGGGCAAGCCCTTGCCCGGCGCGATCGAGGCGACGGTGCGCAATCTGCGCGAGGTCGCGCCGACCTGGTACTTCAATGTGCCGCGGGGCTACGAAGCGTTGTTGCCCTACCTTCGCTCCGACGAACAGCTCAGGAAGAACTTCTTTTCCCGCCTGAACGTGCTGTGGTTCGCCGGCGCTGCCATCGCGCAGCACGTGTTCGACGAGATCAAGGCGCTCGCGCTCCAGACGCGCGGCGAGCCGGTGCCGTTCCTCACCGGCCTGGGTGCCACCGAGACCGCGCCATACGCCATGGGGCGCATGTGGGAAACGCAGGACGCCTCCAACATGGGGCTGCCGCCGCCGGGGGAGGAGATGAAGCTCGTGCCGGTGGCGGGCAAATACGAGGCACGCTTCAAGGGCCCGAACATCACGCCCGGCTACTGGCGCCAGCCCGAGCTCACCGCCGCCGCGTTCGACGAGGAGGGTTATTACCGCCTGGGCGACGCTTTTGTCTTTGCGGATGAAGAAAACCCGCAGGCCGGACTTCTTTTCCGCGGCCGCATCGCGGAGGACTTCAAGCTCGCCACCGGCACCTGGGTGCACGTCGGCCCGCTGCGCGCGCGCTTCATCGAGCACTTCGCGCCGCTGGTGCGCGACGTGGTGTTCGCCGGGGAAGGGCGCGGCGAACTGGGCGCCCTGATCTTCCCTGCCGCAAACGCTACTCCGGGGGAGCTTCTCGCAAGACTCGAGAGCCTGGAAAGCACGGGCAGCTCGAATCGCGTCTCGCGCGCCATGGTGCTCGAGGAGCCGCCGTCGCTGGACGCCGGCGAAATGACGGACAAGGGCTCGATCAACCAGCGGGCGGTGCTCGCGCGCCGCGCGCGGACCGTCGAAGAGCTCTATTCGGGCTCGGAAAGGGTGCTGCTCGCTCCTTCTGAGAGACGGCAATACAAATGAACCTGGACGAGCTGGTCGCCATCGACGTGCACACCCATGCCTGGAAGTCGGCGCTGCAGGTGCAGGACACGCCGACCGAGTCGCAGGAGGCGATGGGGCGCTACTTCCGCTACCAGGCGCAGCACCAGACGGTACCGGAGATGGCGGAGATGTACCGCAAGCTGAAGATGGCGTTCGTCGTCTTTACCGTCGACGGCGAGAAAGGCGCGAGCCGCAAGATCACCAACGAGGAGATCGCCGAGCTCGCGCACCAGCACGCCGACGTGGCCATTCCTTTCGCCAGCATCAACCCGCATCGGGGCAAGGACGGCGTCAGACAAGCGAAGAAACTGATTTCGAAATACAAAGTCAAGGGCTTCAAGTTCCACCCCTCGGTGCAGGACTTCTATCCGAACGACCGCATGGCCTATCCGCTGTACGAGGCGATCGCCGAGGCGAAGCTGCCGGCGCTGTTCCACACCGGGCAGACGGGCGTCGGCGCGAACACGCGCGGTGGCAGCGGCATCCGCCTGAAGTACTCCAATCCCCTGCTGCTCGACGACGTGGCGGTCGATTTCCCGGACATGCCGATCATCCTGGCGCATCCTTCCTTCCCGTGGCAGGAGGAGGCGCTCTCGGTGGCGACGCACAAGCCGCAGGTCTACATCGACCTGTCCGGCTGGTCGCCGAAGTACTTTCCGCCGATCCTGGTGCAGTACGCCAACACGCTGCTCAAGGACAAGATCCTGTTCGGCTCCGACTATCCGGTGATCGCGCCGGAGAAGTGGGTCGCCGAGTTCGACAAGCTGCCGATCAAGCCCGAGGTGCGGCCGCTCATCATGAAGCAGAACGCCGCTAGGCTGCTGCAGCTGAAGTAGCCCGCACGGCCCAGGCGCGCGCGGTGAGCGCGATGGAGCCGTCGGCGCGCGCGGGCAGCGTGGCGCGCAGGCGATCGCACAGGCGCTTGCGCGCCGCCTCGTCCAGGGACATCGCGTAGGCCGGCGCCGGTCCCTGCGCGCCGAGGAAAGGCTGCCAGTAGTCTTCGAAGCTCGCGAACGGCGTCGGCACGTCGAGCGCCGTGGTCGACACGTTCTCCAGCCCCGCGGCCGACCAGAGCTTCTCGAGCGCCTGGGGCTGGCAAAGCGGGAAGCGGGAGCCTTCGTCGAGCTTGCGGGCATCGGGATCGAGCGCCACCGCGGCGTCCCAGAAATAGCGCATCAGCTCCATGCGCTCTGCGTAGTCCCAGACGTACGCGGCAATGATGCCTCCCGCGCGGACGACGCGCGCCATCTCGGCAAGCGCCGCCTGTGGATCGGGAACGAAGTTGAGGACCAGGCCGGACACCACTACGTCGAAGGAGCCGGCGTCGAACGGGATGGCGGCCGCGTTGCCGCGGCGAAGCACGGCCTTGCTTTCGACCTGGCGCTGCGCCGTCGCGAGGAAGCCTTCCGAGGGCTCCACGCCGGCAAGCAAGGCAGGAGCGCACTGATGCGCAATCGCGCTGCACAGCGCGCCGGTGCCGCAGCCGACGTCCAGCCAGCGGCGGCCGGCGGGAACCGCGAGCCAGGCGAGAAACGCCGGTGCGACGCGCCGGCTCCAGCGGCCGACGTAGCGCTCGTAGGGATCGCCGCTCTCCCAGGTGTCGGAAACCTCCCGCAGGGCCATGCGGCATGGTGCATTGCTAATCAGGACTTTACAATGGCAGCCGACCTTACATGACTACTCCGGTGCGTGGAGTAATCGAGATGCCCGTCCCATGGACCGCTTTCGCGCAATGCAGGCGTTCATCCGGATCGTCGACGGCGGCAGCCTGTCGGCCGCGGCGCGCGCGCTAGGCGTGTCGCTGCCGGCGATGGTGCGAACGCTGTCCGCGCTGGAGGAGCACCTTGGCACGCGCCTGCTGAACCGCACCACCCGGCGCATGAGCCTCACCGATGCCGGGCAGCAATATTACGAGCGCAGCCGCCAGATCCTCGGCGAGCTGGAGGACGCGGAGCTGCTCGTGTCGTCGGCGCGCCGCAAGCCCGCCGGTACGCTGTCTCTGACGGCGCCGGTGCTCTACGGCAAGCTGAAAATCGTTCCGGTCGTCGCCGAGTATCGCCGGCGATTCCCGGAGGTCGCGGTGCGGCTGCTGCTGCTCGACCGCAACGTCAACCTCATCGAGGAGGGACTCGACCTCGCGATCCGCATCGGCGCGCTGGCCGATTCCTCGCTGGTCGCCGTCGAGCTCGCCCGCGTGCGCCGCGTAGTCTGTGCCAGCCCGGCGTACCTGAGGCGCCGCGGCGTGCCGAAGCATCCGCGCGAGCTGGCGAAGCACGCCTGCCTTTCGCTCAGCGTCGTCGCGCCCGCGGACCAGTGGCACTTCCGCGAGCAGGGCCGCGAGCTTGCAGTCAAGCTGCGCCCAGTATTCGTTTCCAACAGCGCCGACGCGGTGATCGCCATGGCGGAGGCCGGCGCCGGCGTCGGCGTCGCGCTTTCCTACCAGGTCGAGCGGCAGCTCGCGCAGCGCAGGCTCAGGCTGGTGCTGGACGAGTTCTCGCCGCCGGCGGTGCCGGTGAGCGCGCTGTATCCGCACGGCCGCCTGACCGCCGCCAAGGTGAGAGAATTCCTGTCTCTTTCCGCCGCCGCGCTCGGGGAACGTTCCGCGCATGGCGCGATCTGAAAGCCGATGCCGATAAGACAGCACATCACCGAGGGGCACGTGCCCGTGGTCGTGTACACCGCAGAGGTGGAGCCCGACGCGCGCCGGCAGCTCGTCAACATCTCACGGCTGCCGATCGTGCATCACCATGTCGCGGCGATGCCCGACGTGCACCTGGGCATCGGCGCCACGGTCGGCTCGGTGATACCCACGGTGCGCGCCATCATCCCGGCGGCGGTGGGCGTCGACATCGGCTGCGGCATGATGGCGGCGCGCCTTTCGCTTTCGGCGAGCGAGCTCGACGAACCGTCGCTGCGCAAGGTGTTCAACCAGATCACGCGCGACGTGCCGCTAGGCTTCGCCCAGCACCAGGAACGCGACGCGCGCGATGTCCGTCCGTTCGCCCGCCCCCTCAGGAAAATCCTGGACCGGCATCCCGGCATCCAGAAGCGCATGGGGAAGAATTCGCGCTGGGCGCTGCAGCTCGGCACGCTCGGCGGCGGCAACCACTTTATCGAGGTGTGCCTGGACGAGACGCAGCAGGCGTGGGTGATGCTGCATTCGGGCAGCCGCGGCATCGGCAACGCGATCGGCAGGTATTTCATAGAGGTGGCAAAAAAAGACGCCGGCCAGATCAACCTGCCTGACCGCGACCTCGCCTACTTCCCCGAGGGCGCCGCGCACTTCGACGATTACGTCGAGGCGGTGGGTTGGGCGCAGGATTACGCGCGCGCCAACCGCGAGGAGATGATGGAGCTGGTGCTCGAGGCGCTGCGGCGGCACCTGCCGGCGTTCGAGGTCATAGGCGAGGCGGTGAACTGCCACCACAACTATGTCGAGCGCGAGGAGCACTACGGCAAGAAGGTGTGGCTCACGCGCAAGGGGGCAATCCGCGCGCGTGCCGGGGATCTCGGCATCATCCCCGGGAGCATGGGCGCGCGCAGCTACATCGTGCGAGGCCGCGGTGCGGCGGAGAGCTTCCATTCCTGCGCGCACGGGGCGGGGCGGCGCATGAGCCGCAAGGCCGCGCAGAAGAAGTTCAAGGTGGAAGACCTGGTTGGACAAACCGAAGGCGTGGTGTGCCGCAAGGACAAGGGCGTGATCGACGAAATTCCCGGCGCGTACAAGGACATCGACGAGGTGATGGCGAACCAATCGGACCTGGTCGAGGTCGTACACACACTAAAGCAGGTCCTCTGCGTGAAAGGCTAGCCATGAAACGCCGCCAAGTGCTCGGCGCCGCGCTCCTCATCCCCCTCGAGGGCCTGGCCCAGACCTGCGGCATGGTCACGCCGCGCCAGACCGAGGGGCCGTTCTATACGCCGAAATCGCCGCTGCGCGCCTCGTTGCTCGAGGGGGGCGAGAAAACGCGCTTCGTGCTCGCCGGCCGCGTGCTGTCGGCCGATTGCAAGCCGTTCGCGAACGCCTTGGTCGATGTCTGGCACTGCGACGAGCAGGGCGAATACGACAACAAGGGCTACCGCTACCGCGGGCACCAGTTCACCGACGCCGAGGGGCGCTATCGCTTCGAGACTGTGGTGCCCGCGCTCTACCCGGGCCGCACCCGGCATTTCCACGTAAAGGTGCAGCCGCGCGGCGGCCGCCTGCTGACCACGCAGCTCTACTGGCCGGACGAGCCCGCCAACCGGCGGGACTCGATCTACCGGCCGGAGCTCGAGATGAAAGTGGCGAAGGACGAAGGCGTGTTCGAGTTCGTAGTGGCTGCCTGAAGAAGCCATGCACGTCCTGATCATCTACTGCGCGCGCTGAAACTACCTTCCCCGGGCCGTGAGCCTGGCGGAGGAGATCAAGCAGGCATCCGGCGTCGAGCCGCAGCTCGTCAAGGGCGACAACGGCGTGCTCGACGTGCTGATCGATGGCCGGATGGTCTTCTCGAAGCACCGCGACGGCCGCTTTCCGGCGCCCGGTGAACTGGCAAGAGCCATCCGCGAGCTGCGTTAGGCAAGCTCTGAAAAAGCACCGTTTCGTCTTCCCCGCGAAGGCGGGGAACCAGTCTTTAGGAGAAATATAGATCCCCGCCTTCGCGGGGACGACTATTTCAGAGCTTCCTTAGCGCCGGCCGTCGTACCAGATCGCGCAGCGCTCGCGCCGGCGCAGAGAGCGTCCCCCCGTCAGGACGAACCGGAGCAGGAAAGCAAGGTGCTCCCGCGGGCTGTAGAGCTCGGCCTTGCGGCCGCTCGTTTCCAGCGGATGCCGGTGCAGGATCACCATCTTCCCCACGCGTTTCAGGCGCCGCGACAGGTCGATCTCCTCCGCGGCGTAAAGTGCCTGGCTGAAGCCGCCCAGCTCGCGGAACGCGCCGGCCCGGCAGAAAAGGAACGAGCCGGCTGCCCAGGACAATGCACGGCTGAGCGTGTTCCACAATCCCACCCACACCCTTACGTCGGTTCGCGCGCCGGGAACCGCTACGGTGGAGCCGCCGCCCGCGCATTCGCCTTTTTCGAGCTCCAGCCTGAGGTCTTCGAACAGCGCCGGCGACGGCGAGCAATCGGCGTCGACAAAGAGCAGCCAGTCGCCGACCGCGGCGGCGGCGCCGGCATTGCGCGCGCGAGAAATCTGGTTCACCGGCTCGAACACCACCCGCGCGCCCGCGCTGCGCGCTACGCGCGCGGTGCGGTCCGTGGAGTTGTTGTCGCACACCACAAGCTCGGTGGCCCAGCCGTTCTGGTCGAAGCCGTGCAGGCCGGCGCGTATGTGGCGCAGCGTCGCCGCGAGCAGCTTCTCTTCGTTGAACGCCGGAACGACGACGGAAAGCTTCAAGCCGGCGGCGCGACGTTGATTCCCTTGACCCCGAATTTCTCGATCAGCCGAGCCACCAGGCCCGAGCGCTTGGCGTCCTCGACGAAGGCGCGCAGGTAGTCGGCCGCCGCCTGGCGGTGCTTCGGCGCGCCGATCGACTGCTGTACCGTGGTCACCTGGCCGTCGAGCAGGCGCGAGCCGCGGATCTTCGCCGCCTCGTCCATGAGGCCGGGCTTCAGGCCGGCAAGCGCCTCGAGCCTCTGGTCGACAAAGAGCTTCACGGAGGCAGGGATGCCTTCGGCGCGCGCGAGCTGCGCGTGCTTGAGGTTGCGGCTGAGATAGAGATCGTATGCGCTCCGCGCCGACACGGCGATGCGCACGCCGGCGCGGTCCACGTCGGCGAGCGAGCGGATCGAAGAGCCTTCGGGCACGAGGTAGGTAACCGGCAGCTCGACGTATGCCGGGCTGAAGGCGATGACATCGGCGCGCTGCGCCTCGTTGCCGAGGAAGCCCACGTCGACGGCCGCGTCCTTCACCGCGTCGGCGAGCTTGCCCGCGGCGTCGAAGCTTATCCACTCGAGCGGTACGCCCGCGCGCTTGCCGAGCTCCAGCGCCAGGTCCGGTGCGATTCCTTTGGGAGCCCCGAACGGCGATCCGGGCGTCACGAGCAGGAAGTTGCTGTGGTTGATGCCGACACGGAGCTTGCCACTGGGCGCCAGTTCGGCGCGGGTTGCGGGCGTAATGGGAGTCATGCGCCGAATTTACTTCGAAATCCGGCTCAGGGCATGTCCTCGTGGTCAGGAAGGCGGGATGAGTACCACGTCGCCCGGGCCGACCTCCTGCGGCGGCAGGTCGCCGACCTCGGCGCGGCCTTGGCCCTCGAGGATCACATAGCGCTCAGCGGCATCTCGCACGCGGTGCCAGCGCGTGGTCACGCCGGGCGGCACGCGGGCGCGCAGCGCTTGACCGCTTCCTTCACGCCCGCTTCTTCACGAGCGGCACGAAGTCGTACTCGCCGATGCCCTGCAGCACGAGGAAGGTGGCCGAGACGTCGCTTGCATTCGTGACGAGATGCGGGCGGCGCGGCGGCACGGAGTAGGTCTCGCCGGGGCCGAGCCGCACGTCGTCTTTCGGGTCCTGCAGGAAGATGCGGATCGTTCCCTGCAGCACGTAGAACGTGTCCTGGATGTTGCTGTGGTAGTGCCAGGGCACCTGCTGCTTCGGCGAGATCTGCAGCTCGTTGATGCGGAAGCCCGGGCGCTGCGCGTGGAAGGCGCGGCGCTCCACCTCGTAGAACTGGCTCGCGTCGTTCATCGTTTCCATGGGTTTCCTAGGCGGCGCGGCGGGCGCGCAGGAAGGGCTCGACTTCCTCGGCGGGCCCCGGGGGCGCGAACAGGTCGCCCTGGCAGACGCGGCAGCCGGCCTCGGCAAGGAACTCGCGCTGCGCGTGGGTTTCGACGCCTTTGGCCACCACGTCGAAATTGAGGCCGCGGGCGAGGGCGATGAGGGCGCGGGCGAGGCCGGCGCGCTCGGTATCGACCGGCACGCCGGCGACCAGCCTGCGGTCGATGCATACCGCGCCGACGCGCATGCGCTGCAGCATGGGAAGGGAAGCGTAGCCGGTACCGAAGTCGTCGACCCCCAGGCGCGCGCCCGCCGCGGCTACGCCGGCAAGCCCATCTTCCAGCGCCTCGGGAATTTGCCGCAGCACGCCCTCGGGAACCTCGATGAGCAGCGACTCGGGCGGCAGGCGGCTCGCCTCCAGCGCAGCGCGTACCTGCTCGGCCAGGCTGCCGTGGCGCAACTGGCGCGCGGTGACGTTGACCACCACGGTGAGGGGCCGGATACCGGCGTCGAGCCAGCGCCGGCCCTGGGCGCAAGCCTCGCGCAGCGCCCAGGCGCCTATCGGCACCAGCAGGCCGGTATCGTCGGCGAGCGGCAGGAAGGCTTCAGGCGCGAGCACGCCGTAGCGCGGATGGCGCCAGCGCAGCAACGCCTCGGCGCCCACGACCTGGCGCGTGGCCACATCGATGCGCGGCTGATAGACCAGGAACAGCTCCCCGCGCTCCATGCCGCTGCGCAGCTCGTCGGCGAGCGCCGCGGCGGCGGCCGCGTCCTGGTTGAGCACCACCGAGAAGAACTGGTAGGCGTTGCGGCCGCTGTCCTTGGCGCGGTACATCGCGGCGTCGGCGAGGCGCAGCAGCGTGGCGACGTCCTGCCCGTCCTGCGGCACGCAGGCGATGCCGATGCTCGCGCCGGAATGCACCTCGTGCTGCTCGATGCGATAGGGCTTCGACAGCTCGTGGATCAGCTTCTGCGCCACTGCCGCCGCTTCGCGCGGGTCGGCGATGTCCTGCAGCAGCACGCAGAACTCGTCACCGCCGATGCGCGCGATGAAGTCATCGCCGCGCACGCAGGCGCGCAGCCGCGAAGCGATGACCTTCAGCAGCCGGTCGCCCACGTCGTGGCCCAGGCCGTCGTTCACCTGCTTGAAGTTGTCCAGGTCGATGAACAGCACCGCGGCGGTCTTGTCGTGGCGCCGCGCGTGCGCCACCGCTTCGCGCGCCCGCTCATGGAACATCGCGCGGTTGGGCAGCCCGGTGAGCGTGTCGTGGTGCGCGAGGAACTCGAGGCGCCGCGCGTCGTGCTGCAGCTGGATGGCGGCGAAGCGCAGGTCCTCCTGCGCGCGCTTGAGCGCCGTCACATCGTTGGCGAGCATGTAGAAGCCGATCACCTCGCCGCCGGGCGCGCGATGCGGCACGAAGGCGACCTGCAGGGTGCGCTGGCGCCCGCCCTCAGCGGTGGTGAGCTCGAACTGGACCTCCTCCGCCGCGAGCACGCGCTCGATGTGCGGGCGCATGCGGCTGCAGGCCTCGGCGCCGAATACCTCGGCGATGCTGCGGCCGTGCATCTCGCTGTGCGGGATGCCGAGCCAGTCGTCGTAGGTGCGGTTGCTGAAACGGTAGCGCTGCTCGCGGTCGAGGTAGGAGATGAGGGCCGGCACGTTGTTCGCCACCAGGCGCAGCCGCTCCTCGCTCTCGCGCAGCGCTTCCTCGGCCGCCGCCGTGCGCTCCACCGAGCGGCGCGTCATGAGCACCGCGATGGCAAGCAGGGCCGCCGAGCCCGCCACCAGCGCGTCGAGCATGACGCCCTGGGGCCAGCGCGTTTCGCCGGCGAGCCAGGCGCGCAGCTCCGGCGCCATCTCGGTGCCGGCGGCGAATATCACCAGCAGCGCGCCGGAAACCACGAGCAGCGGGCCCAAGGGAAAAAAGGAGCGTCGAAATATCACGGAGTAGAACGGCTATCTTGAGCCCGCGCCTCGCTTGCCGCAACGCCAATTTGCTGCGCCGGCGGACTAAGTTGTGTAGCGCGACCTAGTACAGCGCTGTAGCGAGTTTCCTACGGTATTCCGACACGAGATCCGGCTGCTCGGCGGCGAGCGTGAACAGGTTCAGCAGCTGGCGGCGCGCCTCGCCGTCGCGCCACGCCTTATCTTTTCGAACGATGGCGAGCAGCTCTTCCATCGCTTCGCGATAGCGGCGCGCTGCGGCGAGGACCTGGAAAAGCGCGAAGCGCGCCTCGAGGTCCTCGGGGTTCCCGGCAAGCCTCGATCTGAGATCCGCCTCGCCTCGATGGCCGCCGCGGGCAAAGCCGATGGCGGCTCGCAAGGCCTCGATGCGAGGCTCGAGATCCGGGTCGGGACGGACCTCGTCGAGCAGGCGCTCGCCTTCTTCCGCATTGCCCGCGTCGATCAAGGCGGCAGCGCGCTCCAAGCGCTCCTCGTCGGCCAGCCGGTCGATGAACGAGCGCACCTGCGACTCGGGCAGAGCGCCGACGAACTGCGCTGCCGGCTTGCCGTTGCGGAAGGCCACCACGTACGGTATGGAGCGCACGCCGTACTGCGCAGAGAGCTCCGGGCTCTCGTCCGAATTCACCTTCGCGAGCTTGAAGCGTCCTTGGTAGTCGCGCTCGAGCTTCTCCAATACCGGGCCGAGCGCGCGGCAGGGTGCGCACCAGGGCGCCCAGAAGTCCACCAGCACGGGGACGGAGGCCGAAGCCTGGAGCACTTCGCGTTCGAACGTTGCCTGGCTGACGTCCATGGGCACGTATCTATAATAGAGGGCTATGACCTACGTAGTGACCGAAGATTGCATCAAGTGCAAATACATGGACTGCGTCGAGGTTTGCCCTGTCGATTGCTTCTACGAGGGGGACAACATGCTGGTGATCCACCCCGACGAGTGCATCGACTGCGGCGTATGTGAGCCCGAGTGCCCGCCCGCGGCGATCGTGCCCGATTCCGACGGCAAGGCCGAGAAATGGCTCAAGATCAACGCCGACTTCGCGGTGAAGTGGCCGAATATCACCCGCAAGGGCATCCCGCCGCCGGACGCGGACGCCTGGAAGGGCGTCGCGGACAAGTTCGCGCAGCATTTTTCGACGGAACCGGGCAAGGGCGAGTAGGGTCTAAGGGACCATGAGGTCCTTGCTGCTCGCCGCTACCTGCCTGCTGCTTGCTTCCTGCGCGAGCTTCGACGGCCGGGGTCTTACCGCAGGGCAGTCCACCGCCGCGGACGTCGAGCGCGTCATGGGCGTGCCGGCGGAGCGCCGGCAGGTCGGCGGGGAAACCTGGCTTTACTACCCGCGCCAGCCGTTCGGCCGCAAGACGTTCGTCGCCCGGCTCGGCGCCGGCGGCCGCCTGGTCGGCATCGAGCAGCGCCTGACCGACGAGTACGTCGCCCAGATCGTTCCCAACGCCACGCGCGGCGAGCAGGTGCGCGACCTCTTCGGGCCGCCGTACCAGTCGAGCCGGTTTGCCCGCCTGGACCGCAACGTGTGGACCTGGCACATGCGCCGCTTCGGCGACCCCGGCATCCCGGTGCAGCTCAACGTGCAGATGTCGCCCGACGGCGTAGTGCGCGAGGTCGTCATCCTCGACGAGTCCGACAGCGTGCGCGACGGGGTCGCGCTATCCACCCGGTAAGGAAGAAAAACGGGGTCCGTCCCCGTTCTTTTCGTTATCCGCGTCCGACGAACGGCATTTTCGTGGCCATGATGGTCATGAACTGCACGTTGGCGTCCAGCGGCAGGTTGGCCATGTAGAGCACGGCGCTGCCGACGTGCGCCACGTCCATGCGCGGCTCGACCATGGTGGTGCCATTGGGCTGCGGCACGCCCTTGGTCATGCGATCGGTCATCTCGGTGGCGGCGTTGCCGATGTCGATCTGGCCGCAGGCGATGTCGTCCTTGCGGCCGTCGAGCGAGATGCACTTCGTCAGGCCGGTCACTGCGTGCTTGGTGGCGGTGTAGGGCGCCGAGTACGGGCGCGGAGCGTGCGCGGAGATCGAGCCGTTGTTGATGATGCGCCCGCCTTTCGGCTGCTGCGCCTTCATCATGCGAATGGCTTCCTGCGAGCACAGGAACATGGCGTGCAGGTTGATATCGACCACCTGCTTCCACTGCTCCCAGCTCAGCTCCTCCATCGGGATCGCCGGCGCGCCCATGCCGGCATTGTTGAACAGCACGTCCAGCCGGCCCCACGCGCCTTTGACCTTGTCGAAAACCGGCTTCACGTTCTCCGGCCTGGCGAGGTCGGCCGGAATGGCGAGGGCGCGATCCCGCGCTCCGGAGTCAGCGGCGGTTTTCTCGAGCAGCTCCTTGCGCCGTCCCACCAGCGCGACGTGGTAGCCGTCCTTCAGCATCGCGAGCGCGGCGGCCTTGCCGATGCCGGTGCCGGCGCCGGTGACGAGTGCGACCTTCATGGGTTTACCTCCTGAGCAAGCCTTCGAATTCGTGGGGTTTCAGGGCAGGCATGTTTCGCTGGCGATGCGCATCGAAGATAGTGGCGGGAGTACGATCAGTCAATCCACTGATTTGATTCCATTCGTCGCCATGCCATTGCAGGTCCGGGTCAAGTCGGCGACCTGGGAGGCGCCGGGCATCCTTTCCTACGAGCTGCGCTCGCTCGAGGGCGGCGAGCTTCCCGCGTTCACCGCCGGCGCGCACGTCGATCTCAGCCTGCCGAGCGGCCTCGTGCGCAGCTACTCGCTCATCAATTCGCAGTCCGAGCGCGACCGCTACGTCATCGCGGTGCAGAAAGACCGCGCGAGCCGCGGCGGCTCCCGGTGGGTCCACGACAGCGTGCGCCCCGGAGACGTGCTCACCCTCAACGGCCCCCGGAACAATTTCGCGCTGAACGAGGACGCAGAGCGCTCGATCTTCATCGCGGGTGGCATAGGCATCACGCCGATCCTCAGCATGACCGAGCGCCTGTCGGCGCTCGCGCGCCCATGGGAGCTCATCTACTGCGCGCGCACGCGGGCCGGCGCGGCGTTCGTGGACCGGTTGAAGGGCGCAGTGCGCTTCAACTTCGACGAGGAGCCGGGCGGAAAGATGCTCGACATCGCCCAAGTAGTGAGCGCCGCGCCGGCGAGCGCGCATCTCTACTGCTGCGGGCCTAACGGCATGCTGGCGGCGTTCGAGGCGGCCACCGCGGACCTGCCGCGCGGGCGCGTCCACGTCGAGTACTTCACCGCGAAGGAGGCTGCGGCGACCGAGGGCGGCTTCACGGTGGTGCTGGCGAAAAGCCGCCGCCAGCTACGCGTACCGCCCGGCAAGACGATCCTCGAGACCCTGCTAGATGCCGGCCTGGACGTCGCCTACTCCTGCATGGAAGGCGTGTGCGGGACCTGCGAGACCAAGGTGCTGGAGGGAACGCCGGACCACCGCGACCTCATCCTGACCGAGGAGGAGCATGTCTCGGGCGGCACCATGATGATCTGCTGCTCCGGCAGCAAGACCGATCGCCTAGTTCTCGACCTTTGAGAGGAAGGCGAGCAGCGCTTCGTTGAAGCGCTCGGGCTGCTCGAGGTTGGACAGGTGCCCGCAGCCTTCGAGCACCACGAGCTGCGCGCCGCGGATGCGCTCCGCCATGCGGCGCGCCAGCGAAGGCGGGTAGACCCGGTCCTCCTCGCCGGCAATGACCAGCGTCGGCACGGCGATCCTCTCCAGCGGCGCCGCGCGATCCTGGGCAACGGAAGCTTCCAGCGTTTTCAGGTACGAGGGCTTGCGCAGCGCCTCGAAGCTCGCCGCGAGCGCGCCCGCCGCATCCGGGTGGGCGCGGCTGCCGAGCAGCTGCTCGGTGGAGCGCGGCGAGCGGTTCCTGCGCTCCTCCACGAACTTCTCCACCTCCTCGGAGGACAGCGCGTCGAAGCCCGGGCTGGTGTTGGCGAGGGTCAGCGAGCGCACGCGGTCGGCATGAGCGAGCACGAAATTGCGCGCGATGCGCCCGCCCATGGAAAGTCCGACCACATGGGCCTTGCGTTCCTTGAAATGGTCGAGGACGCGCAGAACGTCTTCGATAAAGTCGTCGAAGCAAAGCGGCCCGTCGTAGTCGTCCGACTCCCCATACCCCCTGGCATCCCATGCGACGGCCTTGTACTGCCTGGAGAAGAACTCGAGCTGGCGGTCCCAGTGCGAGCGATTGCCGCCGATGCCGTGAAGGAAAATGATGAGGGGGCCGCGGCCCGCGACGCTCACGGCGATGCGCGGCGCGCCGGGTACCAGGAGGGTGTCCAGGGCTACTCTGCCTTCGCGCCCGAGATCTTCACCGCCCGCCCGCGGCTCTCACGATCCTTCGCGATGTACGCGGCAAATTCCTCCGGCGGGCTGCCCACCACGTCGTATCCCCGCGCGACGAGCTGCTTCTGGCGGAAATCAGCATCGTCAAGAATGCGCTTTACATCGGAGTAAATTCTGGAAACCGCTTCCTTCGGCGAGCCCGCGGGCACGAAAAAGCCGAACCAGGCGTGCGTCTCCACCTCGGGATAGCCGAGCTCGGCGAAGGTCGGCACGTCCGGGAAGATCGCCGAGCGCTCGCGCCCGCCGATGGCGAGCGCCTTGATGCGTCCGGCCTTGAGCGGCGCGGTGGAGGTTGCGATGCCCGCGAAGGTGAGCTGCACTTCGCCCGCCATGACCGCGGGCACCGCGAGCGAGATGCCCTTGTATGGCACGTGCACCAGGTCGATGCCCGCCTTGTACTTCAGCATCTCGCCCGAGAGATGGGGCTGGCTGCCGCTGCCGTAGGATGCGTAGTTGATGCTCCCGGGTTTTTGCTTTGCAAGAGAAATCAATTCTTGAAGCGTATTTGCCTGCAACGCCGGGTGCGCGACCAGCAGCTGCTGCAGCAGCACCAGCATGGTCACCGGAATGAAATCGCGCTGCGTGTCGAACGGCAGCTTCTTGTATAGATGCGGGTTTATGGAGAACGTGGCGTCCGTGGTCATCAGGATGGTGGTGCCGTCGGGCGCGCTCTTCGCCACGGCGTCGGTGGCGATGATGGTGTTCGCACCGGGCTTGTTCTCCACCACCACCGGCTGGCCCCAGGCCGAGGTAAGCCGCTCGGCGATCTGGCGCGCCATCACGTCGATGCCGCCGCCCGGCGGATAGGCGACGACGATGCGCACCGGCTTGGAAGGCCAGCCTTGTGCGTGGGCAGCGGCGGCGAAACAGGCGAGCAGCAGGGCGAGCAGGCGGATGGGTTTCATGGCGCGCTGATGATATCTTAGGGCAATGTTCCTGAACATGAAGCTGCTTTCCCACCATACCCTCAACGGGTTCGGCGGGATGGGCGAGGGCATGTCCATGCAGCTGGCCCGCGACGGCCGACGCGTGCTGTGGCTTGCGCACGAAAGCGCGCCGAAAAACTTTACCGCGGTCGACGTGAGCGATCCGCGCGCCCCGAAGGTCATCGTGCAGACCGATCTGCCGCACGCGCAGATGCGCTCCAATTCGCTCGAGGTGTCGGGCGAGCTGATGGCGGTGGCCTACCAGGTGACGAAGGTTGGCATGAAGCCGGCCGGCTTCGAGCTGTTTGACATAGCTGTTCCCGAAAAACCAAGGTCCATCGCGTTTTTCGACGCCGCCGGACCTCATTCGCGCGGCTGCCACCAGCTGTGGTTCGTCGACGGCAAGACGGTGCACATGGCCTGCGCCGACCCGGAGCTCAAGCCGCGCAACCCGAAAGACGACCAGGTCTACCGCATCGTCGACGTATCGAATCCGGCAAAACCCACGGCGGTAGGGCGCTGGTACCTGCCGGGCACCATGGACGGCGACGACGCGCCCCCGCCCGAGCGCCTCGCGCCCAGGTTCGATGCCGGCTTCCGCGCGCACAACACCAACGTGTATCCGCAGCGCCCCGACCGCTGCTACCTCGGATATCTCGACGGCGGCATCATGGTGCTGGACATCTCGGACGCGAGCCGGCCCAAGCTCGTCTCCCGCTGGAGCAACTCGCCGCCCTACAACGGCTTCAGCCATACGGTGCTGCCGCTTTTCGAGCGCAATCTGCTGGTCGTGAGCGACGAGTCGATCCAGGACAACGCCGCCGACTGGCCGAAGCTCGTGTGGCTGCTCGATGCGCGCGACGAGCGACACCTCGTGAGCATCGCGACGCTGCCGGCGGCGCCGGTGGACACGTTCCGCCGCCGCGGCGGGCGCTTCGGCGCGCATAACCTGCACGAGAACCCGCCGGTGCCGGGCGCCTGGAAGTCCGAGACCATCGTGATCGGCACGTTCTTCAACGCCGGCGTGCGCGCCTACGACATCAGCGACCCGTACGCGCCTCGCGAGGTGGCTTATTTCGTGCCGCCCGCGCCGGAAAACTCACCCGTAGGCTCAGTGCAGATCAACGATTGCTTCGTCGACGACCGCGGCATCGTGTTTACCGTCGACCGGCATGCCGGCGGCCTGTACGCGCTCGAAATGACGCTGTGATTGCCGACGGGCGCACGCCGGTCTTCGTCGTCACCGGCTTCCTGGGCAGCGGCAAGACCACGCTTGTGAACGCATTGCTCAGGAAGCAATCGGACTCCCTGGTGGTAGTGAACGAATTTGGCGAAACCCCGATCGACCATCACCTGCTGGAGAGCACCGAGGAGCGCACGCTAGCGCTCCCCAACGGCTGCCTTTGCTGCCACCTGCGCGGCGACCTGGAGGAGACGCTCATCGGCGCGGCGATGCGCCGACGCCGCGGCGACATCGCGGGCTTCGACCGCGTGATCGTCGAGACCAGCGGTCTCGCCGACCCCGGGCCGGTGGCGCAGACCCTGTTCGCCGACCAGGCGCTGGCGCGCGACTTCAAGCTCGGCCCGGTGGTGACGGTGGTGGACGCGGCCGATGCCGGCGGCAGGTCGGTCGCTCCCGAAATCGCGCAGGCACAGATCGCGGCGGCGGATGTCGTGGTGCTTTCGAAAGTGGACCGTGCGGCGGACGCGCGTCTCGCAGTTGCCGAAGTCGAGAGCATCAATCCGCAGGCGGCCCTCATCCACGCGCGCTTCGGCGAGCTCGACCCCTCGCTGCTGAAACCAGGGACGGACCACGTTTTCTCCGCCACGGCGACCCATGCGGGGCACATCGCGACGTTCGCCCTGCAGTTCCCGAACCCGATCGAGCGCGAGCTGCTGGAGCGCTTCCTCGCGCTGCTGGTGGACCTGCGCGGCGCAGACCTGCTGCGCGTAAAGGGAGTCGTGGCGCTGCAGGACGGTGCCACCGTGCTCGTGCAGGGCGTGCGGCACGTGTTCGACCGGCTGCGCCCTGTCGATGCCCGGGTCACGGGCCTCGTGTTCATTGCGCACCGGATCTCGAAGGGCGAAGTCGAGGCGCTTTGGCTGGCCATGTCAAAACTGAAAGGAAAGTCATGAGATCTCTGATCGGCATGCTGCTGCTGTGCTCTGCCACGGCATTCGCGCAATCCGACTATCCGAGCAAGCCGGTGCGCATGGTGGTGAGCTTCCCGGCCGGCGGCATCTCCGATGTGCTCGCCCGGGCGCTCGCCATTCCCTTGAGCAAGCAGCTCGGCCAGCAGGTCATCGTCGAGAACAAGCCCGGCGCCGGCACCACCATCGCCGGCGACTACATCACCAAGCAGGTGCCGGACGGCTACACCATCTGGCTGCAGGACATCACTACCCACGCGATCAACGTGGCGCTCTACTCCAAGCTGCCCTACGACTCGGTGAAGGACTTCACCTACGTGGCGATGGTGGCTTCCACGCCGCTCATGCTGGTGGTGCATCCCAGCACCGACGCCAAGAACGTGGGACAGCTCATCGCGCTGCTCAAGGCGAGCCCCGGCAAGTACTCCTACGGCTCCTCGGGCAACGGCACGATCGTGCACCTCGCGGCGGAGATGCTGAAGTCCGCCGCCGGCGTCGACGCGCTCCACGTGCCGTACAAGGGCAGCAACCCCGCTACCACGGCGATCCTCGGCGGCGAGGTGACCTTCGTCTTCTCCTCCATGCCGCCCGCGGTTTCCAACGTCAAGGCGGGCAAGCTGCGCGGACTCGCCGTGACCACACCGAAGCGCGTGGCGGCGGCGCCGGACGTTCCCACGATGATGGAAGCCGGCCTGCGCAATTTCGAAATCGTGCTCTATTCGGGGATCCTCGCTCCGAAGGGCATGGACGGCGCGCTCGTCCGGCGGCTCAACGCGGAGCTCGCCAAGGTGGTGCAGGCACCCGAGATCCGCAATGTCTACGAGAAGATCGGCGCCGACCCCATCACAATGACGCCGGAGGCCTTCGAGAAGGCCACGCAGGCGGAGATCACGAAGCTCGCGCCCGTGGTCAAGGCCTCCGGGGCCAAGGTCGATTAGGGGTGGAGAAGCGAGCGCTCCTTCCCCAGCACCAGCGCTACGACTACGTCCCGCTGACGGAGCGCAAGGACTACAGCTGGCCAGGCGGCCGGCGGCTCGCCTTCTGCATTACCACCAACATCGAGTGGTACGCCTTCGGCGCCGGCCTGGGGCATGACCCCGCCAAGATGGGCGAGCCGCAGACGCAGCGCAACTACTCGTGGCGCGACTACGGCAACCGCATCGGCGTGTGGCGGCTGCTCGAGCTCCTCGACGAGCTCAAGCTGCCCGCCGCGCACAACACCAACAGCCTGGTATACGACTACGCGCCGCAGATCATGGCCGCGGTGCGCAAGCGCGGCGACGAGGTGGTCGGGCATGGGCGTACCAACGCCGAGAACCTGCGCGGGCTGTGGCAGCCCGACGAGGAGCGCATCCTGCGCGAGGTCACCGAGACGATCGCGCGCCACGAAGGCGCGCCGCCGGCCGGCTGGATGGGCACCGGCGCCTACGAGACCGCGCATACCCCGGACCTGCTCAAGGAGCTGGGCTACAAGTACCTCATGGACTGGCCCATGGACGACCAGCCGGTATGGCTGCGCACGCGCGCCGGGCCGCTCCTCTCGGTGCCCTATCCGATCGAGCTGAACGACGCGCAAGTGGTGGTGCACCGCAAGCAGGACGACTCCGACTTCTGCGACATGGTGGTGGACCAGTTCGACGAGATGATCGAGCAGTGCGAGCGGCATCCGCTGGTCATGAACGTCTCGGTGCACACGCACGTCTTCGGCCATCCCTTTCGCACGCGCCGGTTGCGCAGCGCGCTGCGCCACTGCCTCGGCCATGCCAAGGCCGGCCGCGCCTGGTGGACGCGCCCGCGGGACATTGCCAACTATTGCCACGAGCTGCCCAAGGGCCTGATCCCCGGCTGAGCGTGCAAAGCATTGTTTCCGAAAGTCAGCCTTTGTAAGGCGCGCCGGGAACTATTTGCGCGCTTAGTACATTAGGCGGTCCATGGCCCTGCCCAAGCTCGCCTTACAGCCGCGGCCCGCTCCGGTGCGCATTCTTCTCATCGAGGACGATGAGAGCTGCGCGGAGCTGGTCAAGGCGCTGCTCGCTTGCGTGCGCTGGGCCTCGCCCTCGGTCGAGACCGTCACGACGCTGCGCGAGGCGCTCGCGCGCCTGACGCTCGAGCGGTTCGATCTCGTCATATCGGACCTCAACCTGCCGGACTCCGAAGGCATCGCCACCTTGCAGGCGGTGGCACGCGCCTGCGACCGGCTGATCATCGTGGTCACCGCGAGCGACGATCCGGGGCTGCGCGAGCAGGCGCTGGAATGCGGCGCCTACGACCTGCTGCACAAGGGCAAGCTGACCCAGGCGACGCTGGAGCGGCTGGTGCGCCTGGCGAGCAAGCAGGCGGGCAGCGGACGGCCGCTGCGCGAAAGCGAAGCGCGTTTCCGCAAGGCCTTCGAGCTCGCCGCCGCCGGCATGGCACACGTGGCGCTTGACGGCGCCTTCCTGCGCGTCAACCGCCGGCTGTGCGACATCCTGGGCTACGAGGAAAGCGAGCTCGTGGGCCGCTCCGTAAGGGACATCTTCCTGCAGCCGGCGAGCGGCGAGCGCCGCGAGCGGCGCTTCGTGCGCAAGGACGGGACCGAAGTGTGGCTCGACCTTACCGTGGCGCCGCTCAACGATCCCGACGGCGTGCGCCAGTACGACGTCGCGGTGGTGGAAGACATCACCGAGCGCAAGCAGGCCGAGGCGCGGCGCGCTGCGCACACGCGCTACCAGGAAGCGATCGCCGCGTTCGGGCAGGCGGCCCTCGCCATGCGCGAAGCGGGCGAGCTCGCCGAGGAGGCACAGCGCACCGTGCGGCGCGCGTTGGGCACGGAAGAAGTCAGCTACTCCGGTGGCGTACTGCACGTGCCCGGCAAGCTGTCCGGCGAGGCGCAGAGCTTTCTCGCCGCCGCCGGCAGCCTGCTGTCCACGGGCCTGCAGCGCATCGAGAGCGAGATGCGCGCCTCGTTCCTGGCGCAGTTCGACCCGCTCACGGGATTGCCGAACCGCGCGCTGCTGGCCGACCGCTTTTCACAGATGATCCTGCAGGCGGGGCGGCGCGGCGCCATGCTCGGCGTGCTGTTCGTGGACCTCGACGATTTCAAGCTGGTGAACGACACGCTCGGCCACAGCGCTGGCGACGAGCTCCTCAAGGAGGCGGCGCGCCGCCTTCAGTCCGTGGTGCGACCCGGCGATACGCTGGCGCGCATCAGCGGCGATGAGTTCGCGCTCGTGCTCGCCGACCTGGCGCGGCCGGAAGACGCGGCGCCCGTGGCGCAAAAGCTGCTCGAGCGGCTCGCCGAGCCGTTCGTACCGTCGGGGCACGAAACGTTCGTTACCGCCAGCGTCGGCATCGCCGCCTTTCCGGGCGACGGCGGGAACGCCGAGACGCTGCTCGGTGCCGCCGAAGCGGCCATGGTGCGCGCCAAGCAGTCGGGACGCAATGCGTACCATTTCTTCACCGCCGAGATCACGCAGCGTACGCGCATACGCGCGCAGCTCGCCCTCGAGCTGCGCCGCGCCATGGAGCGCAACGAGTTCGCGCTGGTCTACCAGCCGAAGATCGACCTCGCCACCGGCAAGGCCTGCGGCGCCGAGGCGCTGCTGCGCTGGCACCATCCCGAGCGAGGCGTGATCGCGCCCGCGGAGTTCGTGCCGGTGCTCGAGGAAACCGGCCTCATCGTGCCGGTGGGCGAATGGGTTGTGCGACGCGCCTGCGAGGATCTGAAGGCCTGGCAGGCGAGCAACCTCAGGGTGCTGCCGGTCGCGGTGAATCTGTCCGCCCGGCAGTTCCGCCAGCAGCAGCTCGACGCGCGCATCCGTTCGCTGGTGCGCAATGCCGGGGTGGATCCGCAGCTCATCGAGCTGGAGATCACCGAAAGCCAGCTGATGCAGGACCCGGACCACGCCATCCGCGTCATGAACGCCCTGCGCGACGCCGGCATCCGCATCGCCATCGACGACTTCGGCACCGGCTATTCGAGCCTCTCGTATCTCACGCGCTTCCCGGTCGCGGCGCTGAAGATCGACCGCTCCTTCGTCGCCGACGCCCTGTCCGACGCGGCCGATGCAGCGATCGTGCGCACCATCATCGACATGGCGCATACGCTGAACTTCACCGTCGTCGCCGAAGGCGTCGAGACCGACGGGCAGATGGACTTCCTGCGCCAGTTCGGCTGCGAGCAGGGGCAGGGGTATCTCTTCGCGCGGCCCATGCCGGCGTCCGAGTTCGCCGCGCTGATCGCCGCAAAGTCGGGCAGTGAGAAATCGGGGTCAGATTCCGGTTAGCTTCTGCTTGAGCGCCTCGATCTCGTCGCGGGGCGAAGGCTCTCGCGGGAAGGCACGTTCCGCTTCGCGGTACCAGTAGCGGGCGTTCGCTCCATGAGCTGCGCGCCAATCGCCCTTTTCCAGGTGAGCAACGGCACGCGCCAGATCGGGCCCTGACCCGGATTTCATCTCATTGCCGAAGGGCAATGGCCTCCTTGGCCTTCGGCCGTTCCAGGCTTTCCAGCAGCCATTTCTGGAAGCGCGGGTACTTCGAGAGGTCGTACTTGATGGCGGTGAACGAGAAGCACACGCTCGCCACCATGAAGTCCGCCATGTCCCAGCGCTCCACGCCGAAGAAGCGGTTCTTGCCCAGATGATCGTCCAGGAGCTTGAGGCGCGGCTTGAGCTTCGCATCGGCGGCGTCGGCGAGCGCCGCGTCCCGCTTCTCGGGAGGTAGCATGACGCGGTGCTGCATCACCGTGATCATGTGCGGCTCGACGTCGTTGGCGATGAAGAAAGCCCACTGGTAGGCCCGACCCCTGCCTCTGATGTCGGCGGGCCACAGCGGGCTCTTGTACTTCTCCGCCAGGTAGAGATTGATCGCGCCCGACTCCCACATGACGAAGCCGTCGTCGTCGATGGTCGGCACGCGCGCGTTCGGGTTGAGCGCCACGTACCATGGCTCCTTGCAGCCGGCGCCCTCGACGTTGACCGTGACGTTGACGTGCTCGTAGGGGATGTTCGATTCCTTGCACAGCCACGCCACGCGGAAGGTGCGCGAGCGGTACTGGCCGTAAAGCTTCAGCATCGTAATCCTCGAGGGTTTTACAATGAGCGCATTGTCGAACCCGGGTTACGCCCGGTCAACGAAGCTTTCGAGGAGCACAGCATGAAGCCCAAGCAGCATCTCGAGTTCGTGAACGTCGACCTCGCCACCGGCTGGGAGGTGCCGCCCGGCTATCCGCCCGGCTTCTACCAGAAGATCCTCGCTTCGGACCTGGACGAGGTGAGCAAGGTCGGCAGCCGCACGCGCCTGCTCAGGATCGAACCGGGCGCATATTCTACCGAGCCCTTCGTGCACGACCACTGGGAGGAGGTGTATGTGGTGCAGGGCGACCTCGTCGTCGGCAACGACAAGCAGGGCAAGGGCGGAGAGCAGTGCTTCGCGCCGACCTATGCCTGCCGTCCGCCGGGCGTGCACCATGGACCGTTCACCTCGCGGGGCGGCTGCATCCTGCACGAGATCCACTACTACCATGCTAAAGACCGGCGCTGATCACCTGGAGTCGCTGCGCGACGGCCGGGTCGTCTACATCGGCTCCGAGCGGGTAGAAGACGTCACCACGCATCCCGCGTTCCGCAACGGAGCGCGCTCCATGGCGGCGATCTACGACATGAAGCGCGCCGAGCCTCGCTTTTCCTTTGAAGAGGAGGGGGAAAAGTACAGCGCGTATTTTCTCAAGGCGAGGAGCAGGCAAGACCTCGAGAAGCGTACCGCGCTTCATCGTGCCATCGCCGACATGAGCCACGGCCTGCTCGGCCGCTCGCCGGACCACGTCTCGAGCTTCGTCACCGGCATGGCCATGAACCCGGGAGTATTCGGCAAGTTCGAAGACAATCTGAAGCGCTATTACGAGCATATGCGCCGCGAGGACGTCTACGGCGTGTACGCCGTGATCCCGCCGCAGGCGGCGCGAAATCCGGAGTTCTACGTCAAGCAGAACATCCCGGTGCCCACGCTGCGCGTGGTGCGCGAGGACGACGAGGGCGTGGTGGTCTCGGGCATGAAGATGCTCGCCACCGGCGCGGTGTTCGCCAACGAGGTCTGGATCGGCAACCTGATTCCGCTCGCCCCCAACCAGCTGCCCGAGTCGATCACCTGCGCCATTCCGGTCAATGCGCCCGGGGTCACCCTGTGGTCGCGCAAGCCTTTCGAGCTCCACGCGCCGAACGAGTTCGACAACCCGCTCGCCTGGCGCTTCGACGAGACCGATTCGATGGTGATGTGCGAGAACGTGCGCGTGCCGTGGGAGCGCGTGTTCGTGCACATGGACGCGGTGCTCGCGCGCGACATCTACATCAAGACACCCGGCCACTGCTACGGCAACCACCAGTCCAACGTCCGCTTCCATTCGAAGATGAAGCTCATCGTCGGCCTCGCGAGCCGCATCGCGCACGCTTCCGGGGCGAACGAGGTGCCGGCGGTGCGCGAGGTGCTCGGGCGCTTCGCCGCTCTCGAGGCGACGCTCGGCGGCATGATTGCCGGCCAGATCCAGGACGCCGAGGAATGGCCGCCGGGCGGCATGACGTACAACCGGCGCTACATGTACGCGGCGCTCAACTGGTGCACCGAAAGCCATTCTCAGATCATCGACGCGCTACGCGAGCTGTGCGGCGGAGGCATCTTCCAGATGCCGGCCGACGCCAGCGTGATGCACGACCCGGAGCTGAGGCGGCAATTCGAGACCTACTGGCAGACGCCGCAGCTCGGCGCGGTCGAGCGCATGAAGCTCTACAAGCTCGCCTGGGACCTGGTCGGCTCGGAGTTCGCCGGCCGGCACCTGCAGTACGAGAAGTTCTATGCCGGCGCTTCGTTCATCATCCGCAACCACAACTTCCGGGAGGCGCCTTGGAACGATTTCCACGGCGTCGTCCAGGACCTGATGGCAAGCTACGACATTCCCGAGCCTCCCTCCGAGAAAAGGCCAACGTGATGCCCCGACTGATCCTTGTCCTGCTCCTTCTGTGCTCCGGCGCGGCGCTCGCGCAGCCGTGGCCGTCCAAGCCGGTGCGCATCGTGGTGCCGTACGCGCCCGGCGGCGTTACCGACTCGTCGGCGCGCCTGGTCGCGCCCAAGATCCAGGAGGCGCTCGGCCAGCCGGTAATCGTGGAGAACCGCACCGGCGCGGGCGGCGCCATCGGCACGGACCATGTGGCGAAGGCAGCCCCCGACGGCTACACGCTGCTCATGGGCTCGGCAGCGCCGCAGACGCTGCTGCAGTTCATCCAGAAGACCGGCTACGACGGGTTGCGCGATTTCGCGCCGGTCACGCTGGTGAACACCTTTCCGATCGTGCTGATGGTGCACCCGTCGGTGCCGGCACAGAACGTGCGCGAGCTCATCGCGCTCGCCAAGGCCCAGCCCGGCAAGCTCAACTTCGCCGGCGCGGGTGGGCTCACGCAGTTCTCGGGCGAGATCTTCAAATACATGGCCGGCATCGACATGGTGTACATCCCGTACAAGGGCGGTGCGCCCGCCGCCGCCGCGGCCGCCGCAGGCGACGCGCAGGTAACCTTCGCCAACTATTCCGACGCCCTTGCTCACATGAAATCGGGACGGCTGCGGCCCCTCGGCATGACCTCCGCGCGGCGCTTTCCGCAATCCCCTGACGTGCCGACCATCGCCGAGGCCGGCCTGCCGGGTTACCAGGTGGACTCCTGGAACGGCCTGCTCGCGCCGGTGGGCACCCCGGCCGACATCCTGGAGCGGGTGTCCGCGGCGGTGCGCCAGGGCTACACCGACGCCAACACGCGCCGCCGGCTCGAGGAAATGGGCACGGAGCCCGTGGGCAATACGCCCGCCGAATTCCACGCGTTCGTGCAGGCCGAGATCAAGAAGTGGAGCGATTTCGTGCGGCAGTCGGGGATCAAGGTACAGCAATGAAGGCCGAGACGCCGCCCGTTCTGGACACCAGCTTCCGCGGCGCGCTCGGCCGCCTGCGCGCGGCGGGAAGGCTGCGCACGCTGAACCGCGAGGCCGATCCGGACTACGAGATCGCCTCGCTCATGAAGCGCCTGGACGGCGCCGAGGCGCTGCTCTTTCCGAACGTGAAAGGCCACCGCATCCCGGTGCTCGGCAACCTGCTATGCAGCCAGGCGAACTGCGAGGCCGCGTTCGGCGTCGGCTACCGCGAGATCCGCGAGTTCGTGGCGCGCGCGCTTGGCAACCCGGTGCCGCCTGAGCGCGTGGCCAAGGCGCCCTGCCAGGAGCACGTGCACACGCAGGATTTCGACATCGGTCGCATGCTGCCGGTGCTGCGCCATACCGAGGCCGACAGCGGGCGCTTCATCACTGCGGGGATCGTCGTAGTGCAAGATCCGGAGACCGGCGTCTATAACGCCTCCTACCACCGGCTGCAGCTCCTGGGGCCGCGGCGCACCGCGATCAAGCTCGACTTCGGACGCCACCTGCGCGCGGCATACGAGCGCGCGCAGCGCATGAAGAGGGACTTGCCCATTGCCGTATGCCTCGGCACCGACCTAGCCGTGCATTACACGGCGGCGACGATGGGCGCGCAGATGCCCGAAAGCGCCGACGAGCTGGCCGTGGCGGGCGGCCTGCGCGGCAGCCCGCTGCCCGTGGTGAAGTGCATCACCAACGATCTTTCCATCCCCGCAGAAACCGAGATCGTCCTCGAGGGACGTCTGCGCTGGGAAGGCACCGTCCGCGAGGGACCTTTCGCAGAATTCATCGGCTACCTTTCTCCTGAAGGAGATGCGCCGGTATTCGAAGTGAGCGCGCTCACGCACCGCAGCGACGCGGTCTACCCGGCGATAAACGGCTACGGCCGCGAGACGGTGATGCTGCGCAAATACGTGATGGAGGCGAGCCTGCTGAAGGCGCTGCAGGCCTCGGTGCCGATCATCCACGACGCCGAGATGACCGCGGGCGGGCTGCACCGCTTCATCGCGGTTATCAGCGTGAAGAAAACCAGCTCGCAGCAGGATGGGCTGGAGCGCAACGCCATCCTCGCGGCATTCGCCACGCTCAAGGACCTCGATCTGGTGATCGCGGTGGACGACGACATCGACATCCGCGATCCGGCGGACGTCGAATATGCGCTGGCCACGCGCATGGAGGCGTCGCGCGATGTGTTCATCGTACCGGCGGCGCGCGGCCACGAGTACGTGCGCGCCGGGCGGGCCGGGGTAGTGGCGAAGATGGGCATCGATGCCACCGTGCCGTTCGAGGAGCGGCCGCGCTTCGCGCGCGCCTCGTTCCGGCCGGTGGAGGTCCGGGAGGCCGAATGGTCGAAGTGAGGGAGCTGGTCATCGCCGGCTGGACCGGGCGCGACGAAGCGGCGCTGCGCAAGCATATCCGCGAGCTCGAGGAGATCGGCGTCAAGCCACCGAAGACCACGCCGATCTTCTATCGCGTCTCGGCCAATCTCTTCTGCTTTTCGACCGAGATTCAAGTCTCCGGGCCCGACACCAGCGGCGAGGTCGAATTCGTATTGATTAGAACAAACGACGACCTGTTCGTCGCCGCGGGCTCGGACCACACCGACCGCAAGGCGGAAACCATCGGCGTGTCGCTTTCCAAGCAGCTCTGCGCCAAGCCGGTGTCGAGGGAAAGCTGGCGCTACGACGAGGTGAAGCCGCACTGGGAGCGGCTGGTGCTGCGCGCCTGGGCTGACGGTGAGCTGTACCAGGAAGGGTCCGTGGCGGCGATGCGCTCGCCCGAAGACCTCATGGGCCGCTATCCGCTCCCGCCGGGCTATGCCATGTTCTGCGGCACGCTCGCTGCGAAGGGGGGCATCCGTCCGGCAAAGCGCTTCAGGATGGAGCTCGAAGACCCGGTGCGCAAGCGCAAGCTCGCCCACGAGTACGCCATAACGGTTCTGCCGGTCGAGGGGTAAGCCGGGAATTTGGTGGAATTCCCCGGATTCCCGGTTGTGGTAAAGGTCCTCGGGCGGGAGCGCTTCTGCGGGTAGCATGCAAGCGGCTGCTTCTCAAGGGGTATAACAACATGAAACCCATAGCCGCATTGACGCTCTCGATCGCGCTCGCCGGATGCGCGATCAACTTCCCGCAGACCGCCGAGGAGTTCCGCAAGGCAGCGCCGGAAGCTACCTTCGGCAAAACCGAGACCATCGAGGTCAACAGGCCGTTCCGCCAGGTGGCCTCGACCTTCCAGCGCAAGGCCCCCGAGTGCCTGAACATCGCCGTGCGCATGACCGAGCGCAGCACGACGAGCTACCACGTCGTCGAATCGGTCTACAAGCCCACCGTGCTGGTCGGCAAGGAGCGCGCCGAGCTCCACGTGCAGCTCGACTACAAGAAGGGCGTGATCGTGCCGGGCAAGGTGCCCGAAGGCGGCACCTACCTGCTCGTGGCCGACGCGTACCCGCTGTCCGGCAACCGCACGAAGCTACAGTGGTTCGGCCCCTCCCGAGGCCACGACACGCTGATCCGCGCGGTGAAAGGCTGGGCGACCGGCGAGAACCTGGGCTGCCCGGACCTGACCAAGTGATGCGCGCCGCCTGCGCCGCTGCCGCGCTGTGCCTCCTTGCCGCCTGCGCCGGCCACCGCCCCTATGCCGGTAACCATCCGCCGAACCTGATTGTGAGCACGGTAGTGCAATCGGGCACCCGGGCGGCCGTGGATGTCTTCAGCGTCGACGCGCAGTGCCGGGCCACCCCGGAGGGGCGCGTGGCGCTCGACGAGGCCCGGGTCGAGGTCGGCTTGCCGCAAGGCCGCCCGAGCCTGCTGGTGTTCGAGTTCTCGGGCTCGGGGTTCCTCGGCAGCCGGCGCACCTCCATCACGAAGAACGTCATGCTGGCGCCACGCGCCGGCCGGCGCTACGAGGCGCGCGTGGATTACCGGGATGACCTCTACAATGTGGAGCTGAAAGAAATCGATCCACGCAGCGGCGCCAGCCGCGAAGTGGACTCGCGCAGCCGCTGCTAACCACGGAGAGGAGGGCATCATGGAAAGCGCACAGCCAAGACCCAAGCTTTTTTTCCCGTCGCTAAGGCCACTCTACAGCGCGCTCGAGCCGCTATCCTGGCTGCTCATCCGCTGCGCGTGCGGCATAACGCTCGCCGTGCACGGCTGGGGCAAGGTGACCCGGGGCGCCGAGGCCATGGCGCCCGCGTTCAAGCAGATGGGCTACCAGGATCCCATCCTGCTCATCTACCTGCTGATGTTCGTCGAGTTCATCGGCGGCATCGCCATAGCGGTCGGCCTCTTCACGCGCTTCTTTGCGGCGATGGTGACGATCGAGATGGCGGTCATCATGTTCGCCCACTACCTGCCCAACGGCTTTTCGTGGCTGAACCGCGGCTACGAGTTCGTCATGCTGTGGGGCCTGGTGGCGCTCGCCATCTGGTGGCGCGGCGGCGGGCCGTACTCGCTCGACCGCGCGATCGGGCGCGAGCTCTGAGCGTCAGCGCTTCAGCACCAGCGCGAGCGCGGCCAGCACCAGCGCTGCGCCGACCAGCATCGGCGCGGTGACCGCTTCGTCGAGGAGCAGCCAGCCCCAGGCTACGCCCAGCACCGGAACCGCGAGGCCGACCGTCAGCGTGCGCGACGGGCCGATGTCGCGTATCAGCGTGAAGAAGGGCAGGTAGGCAAGGCCAGTGCACAGCGTGCCCAGTGCCAGGATGGCAACGAAGGCTTCCAGCGTCCATACCGAGACCGGCGGCGTCAGTGCCCAGAACGGCGCCATCATCACCGCGGCAAAGGCGACAGAGCCGGCGGCCAGCCCCATCGGCGGCATGCGCCCGGTGCGCTGCTTGATCATCACCCCGGCCCAACCCCAGAGTGCCGTGCCGGTTACCGCCGCCGCTGCGCCGAGCAACGTGCGCGCGTCGAGCTCGACGGGTCCGAGGTTGACGATGAGGGCCACGCCGGCGATGCCGAGCGCGAATCCGAGGGCGCGGCGCGCGCCGAAAGGCTCGCGCAGCACCGGTGCCGCGATCAACGCGGCCCAGAGCGGCACCAGCCCGTTGATGATCGCGAGGTACCCCGCCGGCAGCGCGGCCGCTGCGATCGCGAAGCACAGGAAGGGCAGGACGTTGTTGACCAGCCCTATGACGAGGTGGTCCTTCCAGTGCTCGCGCAGGCCGACGTGCTCGCGGGCGAAGTACACCGCCCACGGCAGGAGAACTGCGGCCGAGAAAAGCGCGCGGCCCTCGGCCACCGGGGCCATGCCGAAGACCGGGACTGCGACGCGCAGGAAGAGGAACTGCAGCGACCAGAGCGTGGCGAGCAGCAGCCACCGCCCGGCGTCGTAAGCGCGCACCCGCTAGATGTAGACGCGCTTCATGCCGTCTGCGGGATAGCGGGTGCCGGCGGCGGCGCCGACCGGCGCCGTATCCGAGATGCGCTTGACGTCTTCCTTCGTCAACTTGAGTTCAAGGGCCTTGAGATTCTGGTCCACGCGCTCCTTGCGCTTGGTGCCGGGAATCGCGACCACGTCCTGGCCCTGCGCCAGGAGCCAGGCGAGCACCAGCTGCGCCGGGCTGCAGTTCTTCTCCTTGGCGATCGCCTCGAGCTTCGTCACGATCTGCACGTTGCGGTCCAGGTTCTCGCCCTGGAAGCGCGGATGCTGCAGGCGGCGGTCGCCCTCGGGCAGGTCGGCCTTGCCGTGCACCGAGCCGGTGAGCAGGCTGCGGCCGAGCGGCGCGTAGGCGACCAGGCTGATGCGAAGCTCGCGGCAGCACTGCAGCGTCTCCTCGCCCTCCTGGCGGTAGAGCAGCGAGTACTCGTTCTGCACGGCGGCAATGGGATGCACCTTGTGCGCGCGGCGGATGGTGTTCGGGTGCGCTTCGGAAAGACCGAGCGCGCGCACCTTGCCCTGCTCCAGGAGCCGCTTCATCGCACCGACCGTCTCCTCTATGGGCACGTTGGGATCGACGCGGTGCTGGTAATAGAGGTCGATGACCTCGATGCCCAGGCGCTTGAGGCTCGCTTCGCAAGCCTGCATCACGTATTCCGGGCGGCCGTCGACGCCCTGCTTGCCCTCGGCGCTCTTGGTCTGGCCGAACTTGGTAGCGACGAACGCCTTGTCGCGCCGGCCTTTCAGCGCGCGGCCGAGCAGCTGCTCGTTGTGGCCCCAGCCGTACATGTCCGACGAGTCGAGGTGGTTGATGCCCCGGTCGAGCGCATGGTGGATGACGCCGATCGACTCCTCGTCGTTGGCGTTCCCGTAGATGCCCGACATCGACATGAGACCCAGGCCGATGGCACTGACGTGGAGCGGAGTCTTCCCAAGCTTGCGCATTTCCATATTGGCTCCTCTAAAACGTGGTCTGTCCCTGATTTCAGAACAGGTCGAAGTATTCGCGGTGTTCCCAGTCGCTTACTTCGAGGTTGAAGCGTGCGACCTCGGCTTCCTTGATGCGGCAATAGTAGTCGACGAAGCTCTGCCCCAGCCCTTCGCACAGGACGGCGTCCTGCCTCAGGCAATCTAGCGCCTCCTGCAGCGTGCGGGGAAGCATCTCGGCCGTCGCCTCGTACGGCGTGTCGGCCGACGGCGGCAGCGGCAGGTTGCGCGCGATGCCGTCGAGGCCAGAGTAGACCTGCGAGGCGAAGTAGAGGTAGGGGTTCGCGGCCGGCTCGCCGGCGCGGTTCTCGATGCGTGTCCCGGCGTCGCCAGCCCCCCCGATCACGCGCAGGAGCGCGCCGCGGTTCTCCTTTCCCCAGATGACGCGGTCCGGCGCCAGCGAGTAGGGGCGGTAGCGCTTGTATCCGTTGATGGTCGGAGTCGAGACGGCGGCGGCGCCGGGTGCATGCGCGAGCAGGCCGGCGAGCCAGCTCTTCCCCACGGGAGAGAGCACATCGGATGGCGATTCCGGGGTGAACGCATTCTTGCCGCCGCTCGCCAGGGACTGATGCAGATGCCAGCCGCTCGAGAGCGCGTTCGGCAGCCTGGGCCGGCACATGAACGTGGCGTGGTAGCCGTGCCGGCGCGCGATCTGCTTTACTGCGCTTCTCAGCAGCACCATGGCGTCGGCGGATGCCATGCCCGGCATTGCGCTCAGCGTCAGCTCGAACTGGCTCGGCCCGAACTCGACCTCGTACGAGCGCAGCGGCAAGCCGAGCCTCGCGAGGTCATTGCGCAGCATCTCCATCACCGGATCGATCTGGTCGTAGCGTTGCTCGGTGAGGTATTGGTAGCCGGCGGTGAGGAGCTCGACTTCGGGCGGGTTGCCGGGCTGTCCGGCGTCCGAAGGCCTGAGGCTCGGATCGACGATCCGGAAGACGTGGAACTCCACCTCCAGTCCTGCGACGAATTCATGGCCCTTCAGCGCCTGCAGGGCTTTCCTCAGAAGGCTGCGAGTGCAGTAGGGCACCGGCCGTCCGTCCTGGAAGTGCGCGTCGCAGAGGAACCAGCCCGTGTCCGGCGCCCACGGCAGGATGCGGAAGGTCGAGAGATCCGGAACGATCAGGATGTCGGCCGCGCCCTGCATCTCCGGCATGCCGACGCCGCCGCCAGGCGTGAACGCCGGAAACACCGTGCGGTGCGAGGTGTCCTTGAGAAGCAGCGTGCTGGTGAGCGTGACGCCCCGATCGAGGACCGCCCTGGCTTCGCCCGCGGCGAGCGTCTTGCCGCGCAGCACGCCGTGCTGGTCGGCAAACGAAAAGCGCACGGCCTTCAGGTCGTGCGCCTCGATTTCCTTCAGGACTTCCTTTTTCAAGCAGCCCAGGCCGCGTGACGCCTGCGGTTGGCGTCGAACTGCTTCCAGTAGTCGTCCAGCCGATCGCTTGGCCCGATGCCGTCCACGGCGGGCGGGCCGGTGATTTCGGCCGCCGCCTGCGGGTCGAGGACCATGAGCGGCTTCTCGCCCGCCTGGTTCTTGCGGATGGCATCCAGTAGGATGCGGCGGTAAAGCGCGATCCCCTTGTCGGTGGTGCCGAGGTTTTCGCGCGTGCGATCCTGGATGCGTCCCTGCGACTCGCAGGCCCACTGGTCATGGATGTTGATGTCGAAGCCCATGCCGGTGAAGGTCTTGTTCCTCTGTTCCTCGGCGTCGAACCCCCAGGAATTGCTTCTTGAAAAAACGGGCTTGTAATCCGGCGCTGGGTACGTCTTCAGGCGCTGGCTGCGCATGGTGTCCTTGTCCACCGGCGCGCCGAAGCTCGTGAAGATGGAATACCAGTAGCAGCCGTAGTCGTCGACCGGCACGTGCCACTGCGAGATGGTCATCTCCGGGCTCATCGGGATGACGAATGCCTGCGGGAAGAGGATGTTCGTCACGCGCAAATGGGTTTTCGCGTCATCCAGTCTTCTCAATGTCTGCAGGCGCATGCCGTACTCGGTGCGCTCGACGCGGATTTCCGGCCGGTCGAACTCGCGCAGCACCTTGCTCATCGGCACCTCGGAGTCGGCGGCCGTGGCGCGGAACTGCCGCCCGTAGCTCTTCTCCGGGTCCTCGTCTTCGAAAAACTTGTGCAACCACGAGGCGTGCGCCGGGTCGATGCCGACCTCGAGCGCCTGCAGCCAGTTGCAATCCCAGTAGCCCTTGAAGGCGAAGGTGTACTCGTTCGGTGCGACGAAGCAATCGAAATGCGGGAACGCCGGCGGCTCGCCGGCACCGAGGTGCGCGAACAGGATGCCGCTCTTCTCGGCGACCGGGTAGGCGCGCTGCCGGACGTGCTCGCGCATCCGGCTGCCCAGGGGCTCGGCCGGCGTTTCAAGGCACTTGCCGCTCGTGTCGAAGAGCCAGCCGTGGAACGCACAGCGCAGGCCGCCGTCCTCCAGCCGGCCGTAGGCGAGGTCCGCCCCGCGGTGGGGGCAGTGGCGCTCCAGCAGGCCGTATCGACCCTGGTCTTTGAAAAGAACAAGATCTTCGCCGAGAAGGCGAACCGCCTTCACCGGACGCGGACCCTGCAACTCGTCGACCAACGCCACTGGCTGCCAGTAGTTGCGCAGGAGCTGGCCAGCCGGTGCGCCCGGCCCGATGCGCGTCATGAGCTCGTTCTGCTCGGCGCTGATCAAGCAAGGGCCTCGCGATAAAGCGCCAGGGCCTTCATCGCCGGCACGTCGTTGAACGAGAAAAGCACCGCCTCCTCGTATGCGCCGTGCCGGTGCGGCGCCCAGGAGGGCAGGGCAAAGATGTCTTTCTCCTCCCATTCGAAGCGCTCGCCGGCGATCTCCGACCAACCGCGCCCCTTGGCCACTTGATAGATGGCGCTGCCGGTGTGGCGATGTGCGCCGGTTTGCTCTCCCGCCTTGAGCAGCTGCAGCTGCGCGCCGATGGTGGGCATGATCGGCCCGCCGGTGAGCGGGTTCTTGTACTCGTAGACCATGCCGTCGAACTCGGAATGCCGTCCTTCCGCTTTCAGCTTTTCGTACGACTCATCCCAGCCGTACCGGAAAACCGGCGAATAGGGCTTGCTCCAGTTCTCGCGCGACAGCGGCGCGGGCTTCTGCACGATGTCGGGATGGACCTCGTAGAAATTCGCATCGAGCGAGTTCATGAGCGGGATGTCGAGGCCGTCCTGCCAGATGCACTGCGTGCCGCCGGCGTCGATGCCGTGGTCGTGCCAGGTGCCATTGGGCGTGAGCACCAGGTCGCGCGCGCCGAGCTCGAGCCGCTCGCCGTCGACCACCGTGTAGGCGCCGCGGCCCTCCATGATGAAGCGCAGCGCCGACGCCTGGTGGCGATGGGCCGAGGTGAATTCGCCAGGGTTCATGATCTGCACGCCGGTGTAGAGCAGGCCCGCGGCGGCGCTCCATTCCTTGCGCCCGGGATTCACCAGCATGACCACGCGCCGCGCCGCCTTTTCTGCCGACACCAGCTCCGGCGCACGGCGCACGAAAGGCTCGATGCGCTTCCATTTCCACAGCACGGGTACCGACCTGGGCTGCGGGTACCACGGCTCGATCTCGTTGGCCACGTTCCACAGCGCGCCCAGCGCCTCGCCCTCGAGGCTCGCGTAGTAGGCTTCGAGCTCGGGCGTGTCCTCTACGTTGGCCCGCCCGACGACATTCTCGCGCTTCATGTAGCCGATAATATCGCGGTAACGCCATGGCCGAAATCCTGGGAATCGGAATCTCGCACTACCCGCCGTTCAGCGGGCGCGACGAGGACATGGCCTCGATCCTGCGAAACCGGCTGGAAGACCCGGACGTGCCACAGGCGGCGAAGGACCCGGCGGGCTGGCCGGCGCTGATGCGCGAGGAGTGGGGCGACGACCGCGGGACCAGGGCGGCCGCGCGCCATCGCGCAGCAATGCTCGTCGGCCTGCGCAAGGCGCGGGAGGCGCTGGACCGCTTCGAGCCAGACCTGGTCCTGATCTGGGGCGACGACCAGTACGAGAATTTCAAGGAAGACATCGTGCCGCCGTTCTGCGTGCTCGCCTACGAGGACATGGAGCTGCGCCCCTGGGCGCATGCCGGCGAGTCGGCCATGATGCAGGGCAAGCCCAACGTCTGGAACGAGCCGGCTTCGGCCAGCTTCAAGGTGCGCAGCGACCGCGAAGCGGCCAAGCACATCGTCAGCCGCCTGCTCGAGCAGGAGTTCGACGTGGCTTATGCTTACCGGCCGCTGCACCACCCGGGCCTGGCGCATGCGTTCCTCAACGCCATCCTCTACCTGGACTACGACCGGAAGGGCTTCCCGTATCCGGTGGTGCCGTTCCAGATCAACTGCTACGGCCAGCTGGTCATCAGCCACAGGGGATTCGCGCGGCGCTTCGCCGACAACCGCAAGCCGCTCGACCCGCCCTCACCGAGCCCGCGACGCTGCTTCGACCTGGGCGCGGCCGTGGCCAGGGTCTGCCGCGACAGCCCGTGGCGCATCGCGCTCATTGCCTCGAGCAGCTGGTCGCATGCCTTCATGGTGGACAAGGCCTGGCGCATGCGGCCGGATGTCGAGACTGACAAGGCGCTCTACACCGCCATGGTGCGCGGCGACTACGGCTTCTGGCGCAATTTCACCTTGCCGCAGCTGGTCGATGCCGGCGGGCAGGAAACGCTGAACTGGTTCGCGCTGGTCGGCGCCATGCAGGAGCTCGGCCAGCGCTGCGCCTGGTCCGACTTCGTCGAAACTTACGTGTTCAATTCAAGCAAAGTCGCGGCGGTATTTCCGCCGGCACCCGCCAACCGGGGAAACCTCCATGCTCAGTGAAGCCATCCGCAAGCAGGCCGCCGAGTCGCTGGTCCGCGCCGAGAAGGAGCGCAAGCCGGTGGTGCAGCTCTCGAAGACCTGGCCGGAGATCACGATCGAGGATTCGTATGCCATCCAGGCGCTGGTCAACGAGATGAAGGTCGCCGCCGGATCGCGGGTCATCGGCAACAAGATCGGCCTGACCTCCAAGGCCATGCAGCAGTCCTCGCAGATCGACGAGCCCGACTACGGCGTGCTGCACGACTACAT
>Ga0247825_10000106_pt1 | contig 46339 bp, 43 predicted proteins | sample 13C_Vanillin_Day_FD_194413 | JGI IMG/M metagenome (GOLD analysis project Ga0247825, IMG submission 194413) | Soil microbial communities from agricultural site in Penn Yan, New York, United States - 13C_Vanillin_Day48 | ecosystem: Environmental > Terrestrial > Soil > Agricultural land | place...
CGGGCGACCTCAGGCAGGGAGCTCGCGTGATCATCGACGTCCACGGCCACGTAACCGCACCAGACAAGCTCTACGTCTACAAGTCCAACATCCTGGCCCATCGGGGGGCGCACGGGCGGGGCAGTCCCGGCGCGACCGACGATGACATCCGCGACGCGCTGAACGCCCCGGTCTTCGGCGGCTCCTCGCACCTGGCCCAGCTGAAGGAGGTCGGAACCGACCTGCAGATCATCTCGCCCCGTCCGTACCAGATGATGCACAGCGAGCAGGCGAAGGTCGTGCAGTGGTATATCGAGGAAACCAACAACATCATCGCCCGACAGGTGAAGCTCTATCCGCAGACTTTCCGCGGGGTCTGCGGGCTGCCCCAAACACCAGGAGTCAGCCCGAAAGAGCTGCTGCCGTACCTGGAAAAGATCGTCAAGGAAGACGGATTCGTCGGGTGTCTGCTCAACCCGGACCCCGCCGAGGGGACGAGAACCGACATCCCGCCGCTCGGGGATCGCTTCTGGTACCCGCTCTACGAAAAGCTCGTCGAGCTCGACATTCCCGGCCATATCCATTCGGCCGGCTGCCGTTCCGAGCGACTGACGTACTCGCTGCACTTCATCAACGAAGAGAGCATCGCGGTGGTCTCGCTGCTGAACTCGACCGTCTTCAAGGACTTCCCCACGCTGCGGATCGTCTGCTCGCACGGCGGCGGCGCGATCCCCTATCAGTGGGCGCGCTTCGAAGCCAGCGCCATTCGACGCGGCATTCAGCGTTTTTCGGAGCGGCTGCGGAATATCTATTACGATACGGTGCTCTATTCGAAGGATTCGCTGGCGCTGCTGATCAAGACGGTCGGCGCCGATCGTTGCATGTTCGGAACCGAACGCCCGGGCGTCGGCACGGTCAAGGACCCGCGAACCAATCGGTGGCTCGACGAGACGCGGTACATCATCGAAGACTTCGAATGGTTGAGCGACGCCGACAAGAGGCTGATTTTCGAGGACAACGCGAAGAAAGTGTTCAAGCTGGACGTCTGAGCCGGATGTCCGAGAAGGAGAGCCAGCCATGAAAGTCTTCCCCGCTCGCGTCGTCGTGGTGTTCGCGGCCGCCGTGGCGGCATTCGGCTGCGCAGCGCAGGAGACGGCCGCGCCGCAGCAGGCGCCTGCCGAGCTCCGGAAGATCGTGATCAACTATCCGAACCGAAGCGGCTCGCAGTGGCCGCTGTTCCTGGCGAAGGAGGGCGGCTTCTACGCGAAGAACGGCCTCGATGTCGAGCTCAGCTTCGGCGTGCACCCGGCTGGTGTGGCGATGCTCGCGAGCGGGCAGGGGCAGATGGTGAACTCCTCCCTCGAACAGCTGATGCAGGCGGCGTCGAAAGACGGCTCGATGTCGCTCGTGGGCAGCTCGCTCAATCGCGGCACCTTCGCGCTGATGGCGAGCAAGGAGATTGGCTCGGTCGAGGCGCTCAAGGGCAAGCGGGTGGCGATCAGCCAGGTCGGCGACGCGCCGTACGGCTACATCATCGCGATCCTCTCGAAGGCTGGCCTCTCCGATCGTGACGTCGAGTGGATCCCTGTCGGCCAGGGCGTGGCCGGTCGAGCCGCCGCGCTCACGAGCGGCCGCGCCGACGCCACGCTGCTGACGGCGCCGGCCTACTTCAAGCTGGAAACCGAGGGTTACAAGACGCTGGTCAACCTCGCCGAACGCGACGACATCTTCGCGTCGACCGCCTATCTCATGGCGAAAAGCGATCTGCAGCCAGATACGAAGCTCGCCGAAGCGCTCATCAAGTCTCACGCCGAAGCGATCAAGCAATTCTACGAGGACAAGCCGGCGGCCATCGCCGCGTATCGGAAGTACGATCCGGACGCCATGCCGGAAGACGTCGATCGGACGTACGACCTCTACGCGAAGCCGCAGGCCTTCGAACGCGTTCCCTACGTCCTCACCGGCGCCGTCAACGCCGTTCTCAGCCAGCAGGCGGACCCGCAGCTCGCCGCGCAGATGAAGGCCTACGACTTCAAGCAGGTCATCGACAACAGCATCGTCGACAAGCTCGTGAGAGAGGGCTACTTCGTGCAGCTGTTCGGCGATTCGATCAAGGCGGAGCAGGATCGCAAAGCGTCGCTGGCCTTCGGGAAATAGGGGTCAGTGGCGGTCAAGCTTCACATCGAGCAGCTGACGAAACGGTACTGGCTGGAACGGGAATCGAGCGAGACGCTGGCGCTCAAGGACGTTACCCTCAGTGTCAACGATGGTGAGTTTCTCGCCGTCGTGGGGCCGAGCGGTTGCGGCAAAACCTCGTTAATCAACATCGTCGCGGGCCTGCTGCCGTACGAGGAAGGCGTCGTGTCGATCGACGGCGCCCGCGTCAACGGCCCCGGCACGGATCGGGCGGTCGTCTTCCAGCACTCGAGCCTGCTGCCGTGGCGCACCATCTCGGGGAACGTCCGCTTCGGCATGGAAATGCAGAAACGCTTCGACGAACCGACCATGCGCCAGCGCGCCGAGTATTTCCTGAAGCTGGTCGGCCTGAGCGGATTCGAACGGCATTTTCCGGGCGAGCTGTCCGGCGGGATGCAGCAGCGCGTCAACCTCGCGCGCGCGCTCGCGGCCGATCCCGTCGTTCTGCTGATGGACGAGCCGTTCGCCGCCCTCGACGCTCAGACGCGCGAGTTCATGCAGGCCGAGCTCCTGAAAATCTGGGCGAAGGCCCGAAAGACCGTCCTGTTCATCACGCACCAGATAAACGAGGCCGTCTACCTCGCCGATCGGGTGGCCGTGATGAGCGCGCGACCGGGTCGGCTGAAGGCCGTCTTCGAGATCCCGTTCGCGAGACCGCGGACGCTGGCACTCAAGCGGGATCCGAAGTTCCTCGAGATTGAAGATCGGATCTGGCACCTCATCGAGGAGGAAGCCGACAGATCCGGCATGCTGGCGGAGGCCACGGAAGCGTGAGCGAGCTCATGCGCCCGAGGCAGACGTTCTATCAGCGTCACGAGTCGGCCATTCTCGGAGGCAGCGCGATCGTGCTGATCCTCGGGGTCTGGGAGGCGGCCTGGCAGGCGGGGATGATCTCGCCGCTCTTCTTCAGCGGCCCGTCGGCCATCGCCCGGCAGATGGCTTACTCATGGACTAGAGGGAATCTCAAAGCGGATCTCGTGTACAGCGGAACGAATTTCCTGCTGGGATTCGCGGGCGCCGTCGTCGCCGGTGTCGTCGCCGGCATTCTCGTCGGCTGGTACAGGCGACTGCGCCTGCTGTCGAATCCGATTCTGAACGCGCTTTACGCGACGCCCCGCGTGGCGATGATCCCGCTGATCCTGATCTGGTTCGGCGTCGGCATCTGGTCGAAGGTCTTCATCGTGTTCATCTCGGCCTTCTTTCCGATTCTCGTGAACACGATCGGCGGCATGCGCGCAATCGATCGCGATCTGCTGCGCGCCGCTCGCTCTTTCTGCGCCTCCGACTGGCAGATCTTCAAGACCGTCGCGATTCCCGGTTCGGTCCCGTTTATCCTGACCGGAATTCGGCAGGGCGTGGCGCTTGGACTGATCGGTGTCGTGGTGGGAGAGATGTTCGGCGGGAGCCGCGGCATCGGCTTCATGGTGGCGTACGGCGGACAGACCTTCGCCACCGATATCCTCTTCGTCGGGGTCGTCATCATCGCGGCGGCGGGCATCGTGTTGACGTCTCTGGCGGAGCGGTTGGAGCGCCGCTTCTCGCAGTGGCGCCCCGAGAGGTGATACCTGAATCTCTAGTCATTGAGGCATAGCAGACATATGGCAGACATCGTTTTAGGGATGGGGGCTGCGCACGGCCCGCTCTTGTCCACACCGCCCGAGCAATGGGACCTGCGAGCAAAAGCGGATCGCGCCAACAAGTCACATTGGTTCCGCGGTAAGACGTACGACTACGAGTCGCTCCTGAAGGAGCGCGCGCCGGGGTTCTCCCGTGAGGTGGAGATGGACGTGCGGCGCGAGCGCCACGCCCGCTGCCGGGCCGCGATCGGTCGGCTCGGCGAAAAGTTCCGCGAGGTTGCTCCCGAAGCCGTGGTCATCGTCGGGAACGACCAGCGCGAATTTTTCACCGAGGAGCTGACTCCTTCCATTACCGTCTATCGGGGCAAGGAAATACGCAACGTCCAGCACATGCACGAAGAGGCGACGGGGCTGAACGTGGCGGAGCCCGGCAACGCACCGGCCGAAAGCGCGACCTATCCTGGGGCCCCCGAACTGGCCGATCACATCCTCAGGTCGCTGGGCGACGATGGCTTCGACCTCGCGCAGTCGAACACCACTCCGCAGAACGCCATCCGGCACGGCATCCCTCACGCGTACGGCTTCATCTATCACTCGATTCTCGGGGGCGCACCGCCGCCAAGCGTGCCGGTGATTCTGAACGTCCACTACCCGTTCAACCAGCCCAAAACCGCCCGCTGCCTGGCGCTCGGGCGAGCGTTGCAGCGCGCCATCAAGAGCTTCACTGGCTACCAGCGCGTGGCCATGATGGCGTCGGGGGGACTCAGCCACTTCGTCGTGGACGAAGAGCTCGATCAGAAGGTTTTGAAAGCGATGACGATCGGTGATGAGCGGGCGCTGATGGAAATTCCGGAGAACGTCTACAAGGTCGGCACAGCCGAGATCAAGAATTGGTACCCCGTCATCTCCGCCATGAACGCGGAAGGGCGTCGTTACCATCAGTTGGACTACGTGCCCTGTTATCGCTCGGAGGCGGGCACAGGGAACGCGATGGCGTTCGTGTATTGGGAGTAGGGCTCGAGGCTGGAGGTTAGAGGCTAGGGGGAAGATGGGCGAGTTCACCGAACGCCTGTTGCGAATGGATTCGTGCGCGGTCTCGGACGCGCTCGACAAGCTTGGGCTCCCGGGGTCGGTGACGGGCATCGCCCGCGCCTCCACGGATGTGCGCATCGCCGGCCGCGTCCTCACCGTGAAACTCGATCGCGCGGAAGGTCGCGTCAGCACACGTCATCTCTGCACCGCAGCCATCGAAGCCGCGTCGCCGGGGGACATCATCGTGTGCGAGCAGCGCACCGGCCTCGACGCCGCCTGCTGGGGCGGCAACCTGACGATCGCCGCTCAGATGCGCGGCGTCGCCGGCGTCATCGTCGAAGGACCCGCCCGCGACATCGACGAAAGCCGGCAGCTCGGCTTCCCCGTGTTCGCGCGACACATCACCGGACGCACCGCGCGCGGACGCATCGTCGAGGTCGCCACCGGCGAGCCGATTCTCGTGGGCGACGTGACGGTGGCGCCGGGCGATTACGTGATCGCCGATGGGAGCTCAGTGGTATTCGTCGCCAGAGCGGACATCGCCCGCGTTCTGGAGGCAGCCGAGGTGATCGTCGCCAGGGAGTCGCTGATGGCCCAGGCGCTCAGAGCCGGGAAGAACGCCAGCGAGGTCATGGGGGCGAATTACGAAGAAATGCTGAAGAACAGAGGCTAGGGGTTGGAGGTTAGAGGCTAGAGGTTGGATCTTCCGAGCCTCCAGCCTCTGCCCTCTAGCCTCCCCCCTCCCGCTATGGAGCGTCTTCCCCTTCCGGCGCCTTCCAGGGAGTAATCGCGCCGTCGAGCAAGGTCTGCATGTTGTTTTCCATGCACGAGTATTCGAGCAGCTTGGTGTCGAACGGCTCGAGCGTCCAGGTGTTGGTGATGGTCCACGGCTTGGTGTACGTCTTCGGGTCGTTGACCGTCCACGTATGCTCGATCGTGCCGTAGGTCGGACGCTTGTAGGTCTGGGTGACCTTCAGCTGGCTGCTGTACGGGTGGCCGATTGTGTCGACCTTGGCATAGCCATTGAAATTCACGCTCTCGAGGATCAACGTGTCCCCCTCCCAGCGACCGACAGTGTCCCCATACCAGGTCGGCGGCAGCTCTTTATCGTGCGGACGGCCGTCGGTATACACGAGGGTGAACCAGTTGTTCTGTTCGGCGAGCATGACCAGCTTGTCGTTGTCCTGCATGAACATGATCGGATGAGGACCATACAAAGTCCGGGACCACCCAAACGGCATGCAGCTCCCCGCGTAGTCGCCGTGCTTGACGACGTCGTAATTGTCCCACTGCCGTTTTCCCCACGCGGTGTACGGCAGCTCGGCGATGTAGCCCGCCTGGACTTTAGGATTCGTCACGTCCGCGCGGCGCGTCTGCGACCACATGCCTTCGAGGCTGGGCTTGCCGTTTGGCAGTCGCGGCGCCGGGCCTTTCAGGTCCGGAGGCGTCGCCCCGTACTTGTACCACCCCGATTCCGTCGTCTTCTGGATCGGCTTCTGGGTTTGTACCAAGCCAGGCACTTGCGCCAGCAGGACGCCGACCACGACCAGCGAGGCGTTCGTTAGAATCAAGCGTTTGTTCACGATTGAGTCCCTCCCTCTTGGTTGCCCCCAACAATACTTGAATTCTGCAGCTCGGGGCGTACGAATTGTAGCCGACTTGTGGGATCCTGAAGCATGACCAGACGGCGGGCCATCCGATGGTTGGGCCTCCTGCTCATCGCTGGCGGCGTACCCATGGCCGCCATGGCGCAGGGAGAATTCTTCGGGTTCGGCTCCAGGTTCGGCCAGTACGAGAACGTCCAGTACGATGGGCGCTTTGCGATTGTTCGTGTCCGTTACGCGCGATACGGCGGCTGGCGCGCCGACTATCCCACCATGGAGCGCCACCTGAGCGCGATGCTGAAGAACATCACCTCGCTCGAGCCCCATCTGGACGGCAGCAATGTCTACGATTTCGACGACCCCGAGCTGCTGAAACACCCTCTGTCCTATCTCTCCGAGCCGGGCTACTGGTACCCGAGCGCCTCAGAAGTTCAGGGGCTTCGCCAATACCTTCAGAAGGGTGGATTCCTGATCGTCGATGACTTCCATTTTCCGAACGAATGGGGGGTCTTCGAAGACGCCATGCGGCGGGTGCTGCCCAACGGGCAGATCAAACGCCTGGAGCTTTCCCACCCGATTTTCAACAACTTCTTTCAAATCAAGACGCTCGAGGTCCCTTACCCCGGCCGACTCGGCGAGATGGGCCTGTTCGGTGAGTTCATGGGGATCTACGAAGACAACGACCCGCAGAAGCGTCTGATGGTGATCATCAACTACAACATCGACCTTGGCGACTACGTGGAGTGGTCCGATCGCGACGTGTACTCCCTCCTGCCGACGAACGAAGCCTACAAGTTCATGATCAACTACATGGTCTACGGGCTCAGTCGCTGAAGAGTCGCATCCCTCACGGTGTCTTGGCCGGCAGGCGATACGCGATGAACTCACCCGAGTAGGCCCCGCCGCTCACCGGGACGACGATGTACTGTCGGCCGTTCAGGCTGTAGGTCATCGGCGAGCCTGTCTGAGGGGCGGGCATCAGTATTTCCCCGGCATCCTTGCCCGTCGCTTTGTCGTATGCGCGAAGCATCGCACCGCGCTGTCCCGTCGGCGTCGTGAAGAACCCTCCTTCTCCGGCGATCAGAAGAGTCTTCGTCACGAGCGTACCGATTCGGCCCTGGCGACCGGTGCGCGGGATGTTCAAGCCCTTGAGCGCGGGATGATTGCGCACGTTGTCAGGCGTCTCACCGTGAGCAATCTGCCACGCGCGTTCGCCGGTATTGAGATTGATTGCCGTAATCCGGCCGTAAGGTGGCTTGAGCAGCGGCAATCCCTGCACCGTCGGTCCACCACCGCCGCCTTCCCCACCTCCGCCTCCGCCGCCGGCGCCTGCCGCGGGGGGAGGAGCATTCGGGTCGGGCGCGCGGCCCGAAATGAAATCCATGTCCGACCGCGCCGGATCGTTGACGAGCCCGAGCGCGCTGAAACCCGAGTTCGTGAAGATGTAGAACATCCCCGTCTCGGGATCGAACGAGCCGCCCTGCCAGTTCGCGCCGCCCGTCGCGGGAGGAGACATCAACGTGCCAAGCGGACCCGGCCACCGGCTGGTCACGATGGGCGTGAACAGCGGACCCATCACCCAACTCGCGGCGATGTTCACGGCTTCAGCGCGAAGCGCCGGCGTGAAGTCGATCAGGTCGTCCACCGAAACGCCTTGTCGCTCGAAAGCCGGAGGCTTGGTTGGGAACGGTTGTGTGGGCGAGTACCACTCGCCAGGCACGGCGCCTTTCGCGACCGGGCGCTCTTCGATGGGCCACACCGGCTGACCGTTCGTTCGATCAAAGACGTACAGAAAACCCTGCTTGCTCGGCTGAGCCAGCGCCCTGATTTGTCGTCCGTTGACGGTGATGTTCGCGATGATCGGCGCGCACGGCAGATCCCAGTCCCAGATGTCGTGATGGATCGTCTGAAAATGCCAGATCCGCTTGCCGGTCCGGGCATCCAGGGCGACGATGCTGTCGGCGAAGACGTTGTCGCCCGGTCGATGCCCACCGTAGTAGTCGCCCGTGGGCATTTCCGTTGCGAGATAGACGTGGCCGAGCTCTTCGTCCGCGGACATCTGTCCCCAGTTGCCCGTATTGCCTGTATAGGCCCACGAGTCTCTCAACCACGTTTCGTTGCCGAATTCGCCGGGCTGCGGAATGGTGTGAAAGATCCAGAGCCGCTTGCCCGATCGCACGTCGAATCCCCGGACGAAGCCCTTTTCGTTGCGACGGCTCTTCGGCGCGCCGCCCGGCAGATGGGCGGCGCCGACGACAACGACGTCGCGCACGACGAGGGGCGCCGCATGCAGTCCGATCTCACCCGTGATCGGGTCCATCACCTGGTCGTTGTCGTCCTTCAGGTCGACGATGCCGGCTCTCCCGAAGCTCGAGACGGGGCGACCGGTCGCGGCATCGAGCGCGATCAACTGGTAGCCGGGCGTCACGAAGAGGATTCGCTCCTCTTTGCCGTCGGTCCAGTATGAAAGGCCACGCCCCGAGAGACGGCGCGGCGCCGCTTCCCCGCGCTTCCCTTCGTCGAGGCTGTACATCCACTTCATCTCGCCGGTCTCGGCATTCAACGCGACGACGGCGCGTCGGGTCCCCGCCGTCGTGTACAGAACGCCCCTGACCATAAGAGGTGTCGACTGGAGGTTGAACTCCGGACGGGGTCCCAGGTTGTCTGTCTTGAACCGCCATGCAACTTCGAGGGTATTGAAGTTGCCCGCATTGATTTGATCGAGAGGTGCGTACCGCGTGTTCCCGAGGTCACCCCCGTACGTCCGCCATTCCCCGCCGGGCGCTCCAGACTGCCCGCGCGCCGTCATCGTCGTCCAGGCAATCAGCAGGACGACGGGAATCGTGAACGCCACGGCACGCGCGACCTTTCGTTTCATGTCTGACCTCCTCGGACGATCGCTGGATTATACGGGCGTTCAGCGACCTGCGTCCGGCATTCGTGCCACGAAGCCAGCAGCCCGAGATACTCGCGACTGGCGCGTCGCGGGATCGGGTGCACAGCAGCCGCGCGCGGTTTGCTGTGGGGGCGTCCAGCGCACATAATGTGCGCGTTCCGCGATTCACGAATCATTCGGGGAGTGGCATGACCGAGCATCAGCACGCCACCGGGGCGGTCGTCGATTTCATCGTGCGCGCCAGGTGGGGGGAGTTTCCTTCGGAGGCTGTGGCGCTGGCAAAGCGCTGCGTGGTGGACGGGCTCGGCGTCATGCTCGCCGGATCGACGACCAGCGCCAGCGCCATCCTGCGCGACTACGTCGGCACCGAAAATCCCGCCGGCTCGAAGAACACGGGTGCCGCTACTTCGGGCGAGTCGACCGTGTTCGGACCGGAGTCGTTTCGAACCAGCGCGGCGAACGCCGCGCTTCTGAACGGGACGAGCGGTCATGCCCTGGACTACGACGACACGCAGCTCGCGACGAGCGCCGACCGCATTTTTGGCCTGCTTACCCACCCGACGATGCCGCCGCTCGCCGCAGCCTTGGCGCTCGGCGAACGTCAGCGCGTGTCTGGCGCAGCGTTCCTCGAAGCATTTCTCGTCGGCTTCGAGTTGGAGTGCAAGATTGCGGAGGCCATTCACCCGCATCATTACAAGAAGGGCTTCCACTCTTCGGGCACGGTCGGGACCTTCGGGTCGATGGCGGCTGCGGCGAAGCTGCTTGGTCTGAATCGAGACGCCACGACGAACGCGCTGGCGATCGCGGCCAGCCTGGCGGCCGGGATCCGGGTCAACTTCGGCAGCATGACGAAACCACTCCACGTGGGTCGGGCTGCCCAGAACGGTATCGTCGCAGCGGAACTGGCTGCCAGAGGATTCACCGGAGGGCGTGACGCGCTCGATCCGCCCTGGGGATTCTTTCAGGCCTTCAGCTTCGGGGACGGGTTCGATGCCGACCGGATCGTCGCCCGGCTTGGCAATCCCTATACGATTGTGAGCCCTGGCGTATCGATCAAGCCGTACCCGTGTGGCGTGCTGGGACATCCGACGATGGACGCCATGCGACGACTGGTGATGGCGAACGACGTGAAGCCAGAACAGATCGCCGCGATTCGCGTGCGGGCGGGATCGAACATCCTCAACCCGCTGCGGTACTCGATCGCGACCAACGAGCTGGAGGCAAAGTTCTGCCCGGCGTTCATGGTGGCGAGCATCGCGCTGCGTCGCAAGGCCGGCATCCACGAGTTCACCGACGAATTCGTGCAGAGCGCACCCGTGCAGCGGATGATGTCGAAGGTCGAACGGGTTCTCGACCCGGAGATTGAAGCGCGCGGCTTCGAAAAGATTCGCAGTACCGTCGAGGTAGACCTCAAGGATGGACGGCGCCTGGTCGAGCATGCGGACGAGCGGTACCGGGGCGGACCCGATCGGCCGTTCACTCGTGAGGAGCTGCACGACAAATACGCGGAGTGCGCGGGGCTGGTGCTGTCGTCCACCGGCATCGACGAAACGTTCCGGATGGTGGAATCGCTCGACACGCTCGCGGACCTCACCGACCTCGTTCGCTCCTTGTCCGGATCGGTTGCCGGTACGGCCGCATGAACCTTGCCTGGCTCTCGGTCGCCGCGCTCGTACTGGCGGTGGCCCTCAGCTGCACCACCACGATCAACGTCGGCGTCCTGTCGCTCGCGCTCGCGCTTCTGGTCGGCGTGTATGGCGGGATGTCTCCAGATGCCGTGCTCGGCGGGTTTCCCGTCGCGCTGTTCGTGACTCTCGTGGGTGTCACGCTTCTCTTCAGCATCGCTGAATCGAACGGAACACTGACGCGCATGACGGCCCGGGCCGTCCGCCTCTGCCGCGGGCACGCCGGCGTGCTTCCGATCATGTTCTTTCTGCTCGGGCTCTTCGTGGCCACGATCGGCGCCGGGGCAACGCCTGCCAGCGCGCTGCTGGCCCCGCCCGCGATGGCCGTCGCGGGCCGGGCCGGCATCCCCCCGTTCCTCATGGCGATCATGGCGGGCCACGGCGTACTGGCCGGCACGCTCTCCCCGTTTGCGCCGAACGGGATCGTCGCCGCCGGCGTGATGACCCGCATCGGTCTGGGCGGGGTGGAATGGCAGACGTACGGCTACACGGCGCTCGCGCACACGATCGTCGGTTTCGGGGGCTTCTTCCTACTGGGCGGGTGGCGTCTGTTCGGACGCCGTGACACGGTTGTGCAGGCAGCGGAACCCGCGATCGGCCCAATGGACACGGCGCACTGGTTGACCGCCGGGGGCATCGCCACATTGATCGTCGCCGTGGCGGGGTTCGGGTTGAACGTGGGTATGATGGCGATCCTCATCGCGACCGCGCTCGTCCTGCTGCGCACGGTGGACGAGCAGAAGGCGATCAAGGGAATGCCGTGGGGCGTCATTCTGATGGTCACCGGCGTCACGGTGCTGGTGGCCCTCATGGAAAAGACCGAGGGGCTCGACCTGTTCACGTCTGGCATCGCCACGATTTCCACGCCGGCGTCGATCGCGCCCATCGTCGCGCTGGGCACCGGGGTGGTGTCCGTCTACAGCAGCACCGGCGGCGTCGTGCTGCCGGCGTTCCTGCCGATGGCGCCGGACCTCGCGCAGCGGATGGGCGGCATCGACCCGCAGCCGATCGCGTGGGCGATGAGCGTCGGTTCCAGCCTCGTCGATCTGTCGTCGCTGTCGACGGTGGGCGCCCTGTTCATCGCTGGAGCCGCCGCCGGGAGCGATACGCGCCGGCTGTTCAACAGCCTGCTCGCCTGGGGATTTTCGATGGCGTTCGTCGCCGCGGCGATCAGCTGGATTCTCTTCGGCTTGAGGTGAGCGGCGCTGGCTCGACCGCGGCTGCGGTTTCACTCACCTGCCGCTTCGGTCACCTTCACCTCGAAGTCGACGCCGTACTCGTGGATTGCCTGCCCCGCAGCCTCGACGAACCTGATTGCCTCGCCCCACGGTTCCTGCACACACTCCAGGCAAATCCGTATGCGTCTGCCCTTGTACTGCGGGTAGTGCTCCGCCAGGTGACCGTCCAGCGCGTAACCGAGATACCGATTGATCTTCTCGGCGATCTGCTGGAGCTGATTCGGGCCTACGCCCCACCGTCGCCGTTCGAACATCGTCAGGACGACGCTCCCGGAATCGCGATCAGGCTGGATGAGATCGAGAATGGCCGGGTTCTGCACGCCCGGCTCCCCGAACTCGGCGATCATTTGCTCTCGGGTGATTCGATCCATTGTGACTTCCCGGCGCCTTAGATTTCCCTGCCGCACAACTCATCTCTGAATGCCTGACGCTCGAAGTAGTTGCCGGCGTAGGCACCGTGGCCGGTGACAAACCCCCAAACGGCCGCCACCAGGTAAGCCGGGATGAACGCCGGCCCCCACAGTTCGCACTGCCGCACATGCACGCGTTCGTGCTGTCGCGTGGCGCACAAGGCGTTCGCGTCGCGAGCCAGCACGACATGTCCCAGCGTCAGAGCCGCAGCGCCTCCAGGAAGTGGAACACAGTGTCTCAAAGCACGCGACAAAAGCCAGCCGTGAAGCTCCAATACTCCGTCCACAACTCGCACGTGGCCTCTCGTCACGACGACCAGCGGCAGGACGAGGAGCCCCAGGACCGTGTTTGGCAGGGCCCACAGGTAGCGGATCAACATCTTCGTCACGCCGGCGGCAGGCGCGCCAGCCCCGCCTTGGCGCACTCGCCAACCATCGTCACGTATCGTCTGACGCTGTCGCTCCCGATGACGAAGGGATGAGGAGCGCCAGGAGCGCGTTTCGACAGCGCTGCGAGCTTCGCCTTCGCGCCGTCCTGGTTCGGGTGGTTGGCGATGAGCACGTCAGCGCCGGCTTTGGTGACGGCGTCCCGGAAACGCTCGGCAGACCTGGCGTACTCCTCGAACCAGAAGCGTCGCGGCTTGTCGGGTGTCACGGTGAAGTTGAAGCCGGTACCGCCCCATTCTGCAGCCACATGGGGCCGGCCTTGGTCCTTGACGGGGATGAGTGTCGAAATCGTTCCCGGCGTATGGCCAGGTGTGAGGTGCAGCGTGAGCGTCGTGTCGCCAAGCGTGAGGAGCATGGCGTCAGTCGCGATCATGTCGCGCTTTGGTTTCGGCCAGGCCTGAGTGTTGCGGCCGATGAGATCCCAGTCGGCCGCCGACATCACGACGCGCGCACCGGTCAGATCCTGCAGAAGCCTCGCTCCACCAGCATGGTCGATGTGGCCATGGCTGACGATCACGTACTTGATGGTCATCGGATCCAACCCGAGCTTCGTCAGGCCGTTGACAATTTCGTCGTTGGCCGAGTAGTCAAACAGCGCATCGACGATGATGATGCCCGCCGAGGTCGTGACCGCCCAGGCCGAGTATTCGGTCTGACCCAGGTAATACAGGTTGTCGAACACCTTCGCCGGCTCGGCGTACCAGACAGATCGATCTGGCGGGCCCTGGCGCTGCGCCGGGGGCGGTTGCGTTCGCGGGGCTGGCGCGACTGCGCGTGCTGGCGCGGGCGCAGCACACAGGTTGTTGAAGACGGCGGTATGCTCCTGTCCTGCCGCTGCTTTGGCGGCAGCGACGTGCTCGTCGGCGGTGTTCGCCGCCGACTGACCTGACGGGTTCATTCCGGCGAGCACGGCGACGAGCCCGACGGCCATGAGCCACTCGACAAAAGCCAGCTTTCGGTGCGGCATCGCGAACCCCCCTATTTGCCACCGGTGACGTCGATGAAGGCGGCGGTCGTGAACGACGCTTCATCGGAGAGGAGCCAGAGCACGGCGCGCGCGACTTCGTCCGCGGTTCCACCGCGTTTCATCGGAACGGACTCCTTGACGCGATCGACTCGCCCGGGCTCTCCGCCGCTGGCGTGCATGTCAGTGTAGATGAAACCCGGGCGGACGGCGTTGACCCGGATGCCCTCCTCGGCGACCTCCCGGGCCAGGCCAATCGTGAACGTGTCGATGGCCCCCTTCGTCGCCGCGTAATCGACGTATTCGCCGGGAGAGCCCAGACGCGCGGCGCCTGACGAGATGTTCACGATGGCGCCGCCGCTGCCGCCGTATCGCGTGGACATCCGCCGAACCGCCTCCCTGGCACAGAGGATGGAACCGACGACGTTGGTTGCAAAAACCCTCGCCAGGCGAGGGGCGCTCATCGCATCGACGCGCATCTGGTGCTCGAGGATGCCGGCGTTGTTGACGAGCGCCGTGAGCCCTCCGAGCTCCTGATCGCACGTCTCGAACAGGCGCACGACGTCGTCTTCGACGGCCACGTCAGCCCCGACAGCCACTGCTCTCGACCCAGCGGCCCGGACATCCGCCACGACGGCCTCTGCCGCGGTCACATTGCGGTGATAGTTGACGCAGACGGCATAGCCGGACTGTGCCGCCAGTCGAGCGGTCGCCGCGCCGATGCCGCGACTTGCGCCGGTAATCAGGACGACTCTCCCCACGCGTTGCCAGCTATCAGAACCGCACGAGCTGTCAGCAGGCCGGCGTCACGACCAATCGCCGCCCCGCGGACAAGCTCCTGCCCTGGCTACCGGGCGCCACCCAGCTCGTGGGCTGCGAGGAACTGCTGAATCGTCACGAAGATCCTCGTGCGTTCCTCCGTGGTGAAGTTTCCGTGCCGTCCGCCGGGAATCGTGAGCAGCTGATTGGGCACGCCGGCCTTGGTCAGGGCGTCGTGGAGACGAACAGCGTGTTGATAGGGGACCGTCGTGTCCATGTCGCCGTGAATCGACAGAACCGGCGGCAGTCCCTGGCGCACGTACGTGAGCGGCGAGACCCGCCTGGCGATTTCCATGCGATCCGGCAGGCTGCCCAGCCAGGTCACCGCCGCGTTGGCGCGATTGGGGCCCTCGATGACATCACCCACATCTGTAACGCCGTACCAGTTGATGGCCGCTGCCACTCGCGGCACGGGCGTCGCCCCAGCACACTGCCGATCGAGACCGGCACTTTCGGGAATCAGGGCGCTGGCGAGCGCCAGGTGACCGCCAGCCGATTCGCCCGTGACGACGATTCGATTGACATCGATGTTGTAGGTTTTGGCCTGTGCGGCGGCGTAGCGAAGCGCGCAGAGTGCGTCCTCGACAGCGGCAGGGGCCGGCGCGACACGCGCCAGCCTGTACTCCACGTTGACGACATTCCAGCCCATCTCCATCCACGGGATGAGCGACATCAGCGAGTTCTCCTTCGCACCGGCCGCCCAGAAGCCGCCGTGGAAGAAAAGAACCGTCGGCTGCGGCGTCGTCGCGCCGCGCCTGTGGTAGATGTCCAGTTTCGACTCGTAGTTGCTCGCAGTCAGGTAGGTCAGGTTGGCGGCCACCTGGTAGTTGTTCGCCGCGTGCGCTGCCCAGTCCGCCGAAGGCGAGAGCTGCGCGGATACCGGCGTGTGCGCGGCCAGGACGGCCAGCGCGGTGAACGCGGCTGTCACGATTCGTCTCATGCGAGGAGCATACATCCCTCGCGTCGCGTGCCCTACATGACTTCTTCTCAGATGGTCGCGCTGTCGCTCAGCGTTCCGCGTCGAGGACCTCAACGACCGCGGCATCGAGCAAACGTCGGTCGGCGGTCATCAGCTTTCCGTGGTGGATCGCCGCTGTCGCTGCCATGAAACAGTCGGCCGGATCCTCGAGGATTCCCGCCAGCGCGGCGGCGGCGAGCGCGATATCGCCGGTCAACGGAGCCTCGAGGATGCCCAGGCCGTGAACCCTGGTCCGAAAGTAGGCGGGGTTCGAAGCCAGCCTCAACCGCCCCCTGGCGACCAGCAGACTCAGCTCCCAGAAGGCGACGGCGCTGGTCCAGAGCCGATCTTCCTGGAGGGCGCGGTTGGCCGCGCGCGCCGCGCGCCTGCCCAGCCGGGGGGTGCCCTCGAGGACCCAGATCAGCGCATGCGTGTCGAGCAGGATCATTTCTTCAAGGCTGCCCAGCGGAGGCGGAGCGGGCTCACGATATCGCCGAGGATCTCGACGTCGCCCTTCATCGAACCCACGATGTTCCGGGGCTTCTTGACCATCGGCGCCACCTGCGCCACCGGTTTCCCGCGTTTGGTCACGACGACCGTGTGACCAGTTCTCGCCACGCGGTCCAACACCTCGAGGCATGTGGCCTTGAATTCCGCCGCACTGATGGATTTCGTCATGACCAGTTAGATGACCATTATAGCCATAGTAGAATGACGGCCCGGAGACGAGACGCCATGACTCTAGGACGAAATGCTCAGGCCCGAATTGTGCTGGCGGTGATCGTTTCGGGTGCGCTGCTGCTGGGCAGCGCTCCATCGGCCGTGGTCCCACCGCTCTCGGCACAACAGGCTCCAGCGTCGGCGGGTCGGCCCGATCCGGCGTTGATCGAAGACCTCGTCGCCGCCAACAGAATCCTGCACCAGCAGGGCGTGAACGACGCGTTCGGCCACGTCAGCGTCCGGCATAACAGCGATCCGAACCGATTCTTCCTCGCGCGATCGCTTTCACCAGATCTCGTCACCGCGGAGGACCTGATTGAATACGACCTCGAAAGCGCGCCCGTCGACCTCAAGGGTCGTGAACAGTACTCGGAGCGGTTCATCCACAGCGAGATCTACAAGGCGAGGCCCGACGTCCGGGCCGTCGTGCACAACCACTCGCAGGACGTGATTCCGTTCTCGGTGAGCACCGTGCGGCTGCGACCCGTTTTTCACGTGGCGTCCTTTCTTCAGGATGGCGTCCCGGTGTTCGACATCCGGAAGTGCTGCGGGATCACCGACATGCTCGTGACCAACTCAGAACGTGGGCGCGGCCTCGCGCAGGCCCTTGGCGACCAGGCGGCGGTCCTCATGCGGGGTCACGGCGTGACCGTGGTCGGACCCTCCCTGCCGTACGCCGTGGGGCGCAGCGTCTACCTGTCATTCAATGCCAGGGTGCAGGCGCAGGCCATGGCCCTCGGCGGGCCCGTCACATACCTCGATCCCGCCGAAGCGAAGGCCTACCTCGAACGCGGAGAGAGCCGGGGCTACGAGCGGCCCTGGGAAGCCTGGAAACGGCAAGCCACGGGGAAATAGACCGTGGAAACCGGACTCGACGGGCTGTCATCCGGATGTGAGCGGGGCTAGAATGCAGGCGTCACGGAGGTAGGCATGACTCTGAAGCGTGGCGCTGCCGTCCTTGGAGTCACCGCTCTCGTCGCCCTTCACGCGCTGACCGGCGCGGCGCAGAGCGAAGAACGGTACAAGGTCCGGCTGTCAACCGTTCCAATGGACGGCGGGATGCGCGGCACCGTTGCCGGCAACGGCTCGGCAACGGCAGTTCTGAAGGGCACGCTGCTCACGGTCACCGGGACGTTCGACGGGCTGCTTTCACCAGCCACGACGGCCAGAGTGCACCGCGGTCCGGCGATGGGCGTGCGTGGAGCGTCAATCGGAGAGCTCGTCGTCCCGACCAAGGCGCCGAAGGGCACGATTTCCGGTTCGATCACTCTCTCGCCCGAACACGTGCGTGCTCTTCAGGCGGGTCAGCTCTACATCCAGATTTCCAGCGAGAAAGCTCCCGAGGGCAACCTGTGGGGTTGGTTCGTCCGTTAGTCCCTTCTTGAGGGAGGAGCGATGTTGACAATCAGAGATCGGTTTGCGCTCGGCCTGATGGTGACTGTCGCGTTCAGCGTGATTGTTCTTTCCGGCCAGCAGCCGGCAGCGCTGAACGTGTTCTCCGCAGCCCAGGCGGCCAACGGCGCGACAGCCTACCAGGCGAACTGTGCGGCGTGTCACCAGCCCGATCTCCGGGGCCAGGGCACCGCCGCTCCGCTGACGGGAACCGAATTCCTCGGATCGTGGGGAAACCGCTCGACTCGTGAGCTCATTTCGTTCCTCCAGCTGACCATGCCGCCAGGCGCTCCCGGATCCCTGAGTGCGGACATGTACGCCAACATCACCGCATTCATTCTTCAGACGAATGGCGCGCGCGCTGGAAATCAGCCGCTTACGGCGGACACTCAGGTCGCCATCAACAGCATCGTGACCGGCCAGGCGGCGACAGCGGCACCAGCACCTGCCGCGCCTGCCGCGGCCCAGGCGCCGGCCGGTCAGGGACGCGGCGGTGCGCCAGCCCGTCCCGCCGGCATCACGGTCGCCGGAGAAGTCAGGAACTTCGCCCCGGTCACCGAAGCGATGCTTCGCAATCCCGATCCGGGCGACTGGCTCATGATCCGGCGTGACTACAGCGCTTCGAACTACAGCCCTCTGAACCAGATCACACGTGACAACGTGAAGAACCTGCGCCTGGTCTGGTCGTGGGCCATGAACGAAGGCGGGACGAATCAGCCGGCGCCCATCGTGCACAACGGCGTCATCTATCTCAACAACCCAGGGAACATCATCCAGGCGCTCGACGGGAAAACGGGCGACGTCATCTGGGAGAACCGGTACGGCACGGCCGCCAATGCCGCGGCCATGCGCGGCATCGCGATGTTCGAAGACAAGATCTTCGCCGCAACGAGCGACGCGAACCTCTTCGCGTTCGACGCGAGAACCGGCCGCACGGTGTGGCAGACGGTAATCGGCGACCGCACGAAGGGCAACTACACGACGAGCAGCGGGCCGCTCGTGGCCAAGGGGAAAATCATTCAGGGTCTCGGCGCCTGCCAGACATATCGCGAAGAAAAGTGCTTCATCAGCGCGTACGACAGCGCCACCGGAAAGCAGGTGTGGAGGTTCAATACCGTCGCGCAGTCCAGCGAACCTGGCGGCAACACGTGGGGCAAGCTTCCGGATTTGTTCCGCGCCGGCACGGAATCCTGGATTACCGGCAGCTACGATCCCGCGCTGAATCTCACGTTCTGGGGAACGGCCCAGGCAAAACCGTGGATGCCGGTCAGCCGCGGCATGTCGCCAAACGACGACGCCCTCTATTCCAGCTCGACGCTGGCGCTCGACGTCGACACCGGCAAGCTCGCGTGGCACTTCCAGCATGCTCCGGGCGAGGCGCTCGATCTCGACGTCGTCTTCGAGCGGTTGCTCGTGAACGACGGGAACGACAACCTGCTGTTCACGGTCGGCAAGGACGGCATCCTGTGGAAGCTCGATCGCAAGACCGGCAGGTACATCGCCCACACGGAGACCGTATTTCAGAACGTCTGGGCGAGCTTCGATCCGAAAACGGGCAGGCCGTACTATCGGCCGGACATCATCGAGCAGCAGGAATTCGGCGTGTGGGTCCAGGGCTGCCCGAGCACTGAAGGCGGCCACAACTGGCCCGCCTCGAGTTACCACCAGCCGACGAACCAGCTGATCATTCCGCTCAGCCAGAGCTGCATCGACATCGCCGCGCAGAAGGTCGAGCTGAAAGAAGGCGGCGGCAGCGGTGGAGGCGCCGCACGGCGTTTCTACGAGATGCCAGGCACCGACGGCAACATCGGCAAGCTGGCCGCGTTCGACGTGAAGACCATGAAGGAAATGTGGTCCTACACTCAGCGGGCCCCCTTCCTGACCGCCGCGATTTCAACGGCCGGCGGTGTGGTGTTTGCCGGCGATCTCGATCGCAAGTTCCGGGCGTTCGACGTACGGACCGGCGCCATTCTGTGGGAGACGCGTCTTTCCACTTCGGTACAGGGCTTTCCGGTGACGTTCACCGTCGACGGCAAGCAATATCTTGCCGTGACAACCGGCAACGGCGGCGGCAGCCCCAGGGCGGTGCCGGCGACGATCGCACCGGATTTGCACCCACCGGCGACGGGGAACGCGCTCTACGTTTTCGCATTGCCGGATGCACAATAACGAAGCGAGGCGTGCCGTCGGTAATGGCCGGCGAGGCCGCGCACGCGTGATGATGGCGGCTGTCGCAATCACGGTCCTGCTGTCGTCGTGTGCGGCTGGCGCGCAGGCGGCCGACGGCTCTGTCGCGGCGCGACGAACTGACATCGACCCGGTCACTTCCGAACCGTTTTTCGACGCTGCTCGTTTACGGCAGTTCGCGGCCGTTCTGTGGCAAGTGCAGAACGTTGGCCCGATGGCTTCCCTCGATCGAGGTTTCGACACAGCCTCGAGCGGAAGACGGCCTTCCGCCTTCCAAGCACCTTCCTCGGGTCGTCAGCGGTCCACCGGTCGCAAGGTGGCCGGCGGCATAATCGGCGGTGTGGGCGGCTTCTTCGGTGGTGGCTTTCTTGGTGCGGCAATCGAGGGCGACCGATGCGACTGCGACGACCCAGGCTTCGTCGGCTTCTGGATCGGTGCCCCGGTCGGATCGGTGCTGGGCGCCATCATCGGCGTCAAGTTCTTCTAGTCGAAGGCCATTCCTGTTTCGTTCGCCGACTGCGCAGCCAGTTGATCGTCCTCCCCTGTGATATCGTGTCGGACTCATGAATCGATCGATCGCCGTGCTGTGTGCGGTTGGGTTGCTCTCCGCGTGGGTCGTGGCGTTCCAATCCGAACGCACGGTCTGGGAGGGCGTCTACACCGAGGAGCAAGCGAGGCGCGGACAGGCCGTCTTCGGCGTCAGCTGCGCGCGCTGTCACGCGCCGGAGGATTTCAGCAGCGAGACGTTTCTCACGAGCTGGGAGAACAGCACGGCGCTCGATCTGCTCAGACTGGTGCAGAGAACGATGCCGATGGACGAGCCGGGCAGTCTCCGCCCCGAGAACTACGCGGACGTCGTCGCCTATTTCTTCAGCCTCAACGCTTTTCCCGCTGGCAAGACCGAACTCGACACCGACGCCCAGCGCCTCGGCCTCATCCGCATCAAAGCCAAGAACGAGTAGGCCACGGGCCGACTCCCCGACGCCCTTGTGCGAGCCCCTCGCGCGTCAGGGAACGATAACCGTCGACCGATCGACCCTCTGCATCGTGCCGACCATCAGCTCGTGCGCGAAGTTCGACTGCTGACACTGGTACTCGAACAGCTCCTCGTCGGCGTCCCAGGTCATCGTGAACGCGTTCGGCGACCATGTGGCGGAGTAGGCGCCGGGATCGTCGATCGTGACCTCGTACTTCAGCGTGTCGTGATCGGTTCGCGTGAAGCGCTCGATGAACCGCAGCTTCTCCGTATGCGGCGTGCCGGCACGATCGATCCAGAACTTCTCGTTGAACCCGATCGTGTCAACGACCAGCGTATCGCCTTCCCAACGGCCGATCGAATGTCCGTAGTAGCTGGGCGTCAGATCCTTCGGGTGAGGACGGCCGTCCAGATAGATGACGCGGAACGTGTGAGGCCCGCCGATATCGAAGATGACGATTTGCTGCAGCTCGCGGAACTCCGCCAGCTCGCTGCCGTACGGCGTGACGAACTGGCGCGCTCCACCTGACGGCTTGCAGCGGGTATGAGGCTCCAGCTGATTCGCCAGGCGATCCTGGTAGACCATCTTGGCCCACGGCAGGAACGGTGGCGGCGTCTTGTTGTTGTCGGCCGACGACAGGTTGCCGCAGCAGGAATCCCAGATGCCCTTTTCGCCGGGAGGGGCCCCGAGAATCGGCTTGCCGTCAGGCCAGCGAGGCGTCGGTTTGGCCGGCGGTTTGGGAGGAGCCGGAGGGGGCGCCGCGACCGGCGCGCCGGCCGGTGTACCGACCTGCACCGAGGGCGTGGCCTGGGAAAACGAGGTTGCGGGCAACAGCACGACGAGAAGCAATCCCAGGGCTGCGCCCGCAATGACGGGACGATGTCGCATCTAGGTCCTCCTCATGGGACGATGTCGGTCTTGCGGTCCACTTTCTCGAAGGTGCCCACCATGAGCTCGTGCGCGTAATTCGACTGCTGGCACTGATACTCGAACAGCTCCTGAGTCGGATTCCAGGTCAGCGTAAAGGGAGCCGTCGACCAGGTGGCGGTGTACGCGCCGGGATCGTCCACCGTCACTTCGTACTTCATCGTGTCGTGATCGGTGCGGGTGAAGCGCTCGATGAAATGGAGCTTCTCGGTGTGCGGCGTACCCGCTCGATCCATCCAGAAGCGCTCGTTGAACCCGGTGGTGTCAACAATCAGCGTATCCCCCTCCCAGCGGCCGATGGAATGGCCGTAATAGCTCGGCACCAGATCCTTCGGATGAGGGCGGCCGTCCAGATAAATGACCCGGAAGGTGTGCGGTCCGCCGATATCGAAGACCATGATCTGCTGCAGTTCGCGGAACTCCACGAGCTCCGTCCCGTACGGCGTCACGAACTGGCGGGCACCCCCCGAGGGATGGCAGCGCGTGTGGGGCTCGAGCTGGTTCTTGGCCCGGTCGTCGTACACGGCCTTCGCCCACGGCTGGAACGGCGTCGTCTTGTTGGAGGCGGAGAGGTTGCCGCAGCACGAGCCCCAGATGCCGGCCTTTTCGTCGAGGGTCCGTCCCATGACCGGTTTACCGTCGGGCCAGCGAGGCGTGGGCTGAGCGGGCGCTTTCGGCTTCTGCTGGCCGGGTGGCCCGGCCAGTTCGGCCTCCTCAGCGGCGACCTGTGAGAATGACGAGACAGGCAGCATGAGGAGCATCAGCCCGAATGCTGCGCACGCAACGGCGGGACCCTTTCGCATGTGAACCCTCCACTGGTGGCCGGAGTTCGTCGACGAAGAAACTGCTGTCGATGCGAGGGCGCCTGAACCATGGACAGCCGCCGCCGACTTCGGCCGGCGACGGCTGTCTCGGCGTCCTTATGGGACGATATCGGTCGAACGGTCCACTTTCTCGAACGTGCCCACCATCAGCTCGTGGGCGTAGTTCGACTGCTGGCACTGATACTCGAACAGTTCGCGGTCAGGAATCCAGGTAATCGTAAACGGTATCGTCGACCACGTCCGCGTGTAGGCGGTGGGGTCGTCGATGGTGATCTCGTACTTCATCGTGTCGTGATCGGTCCGCGTGAAACGCTCGATGAAGCGAAGCTTCTCCGTGTGCGGCGTCCCGGCGCGGTCAATCCACGCCCGCTCGTTGAACCCGACGGTCTCAACGACGAGCGTATCGCCCTCCCAGTGGCCGATGGAGTGCCCGTAATAGCTCGGCACGAGATCCTTCGGATGCGAACGGCCATCAAGATAAATGGTCCGCCACGTATGAGGGCCGCCGATGTCGAAGATCGCCATCTGCTTGAGCTCCGGGAACTCCGCGAGCTCCACACCGTACGGCGTGACGAACTGACGGGCGCCCCCCGATGGCTTGCAGCGCGTGTGCGGCTCGAGCAGGTTCTGACGGCGGTCTTGATACACCGCCCTCGCCCACGGCTGGAACGGCGTGTCTTTGTTGACTTCCGAGGCCGCCAGGTTGCCGCAGCATGAACCCCACAGGCCAACAGGCTCGCCCGGCACCGACCCCATGATCGGTTTGCCGTCCGGCCAGCGCGGGGTCGGCTTGGCCGGGGGCTTCGGTTTTGCGGGGGCCGCCGCCGCTTCCGGGGCCCCTCGCGGTGTGCCGACCTGCACCGACGGCAGCTGATCATCATCCTGAGCGGTCAGCGGCGCCGGCAGCACCAGCAGCACCAGGGCTAGGAAAGTGGCTGACAGACCCGTTCGCACGCATCTCCTCCCTCCGCGTGTCTTCGCATCGGAAGCACACGAATCGACGTACCAGCGGATTGTTGAAGAGTACGACGACCGAGTCAATGAAAACTTGATGGGGTAGCTGGCAATTCTCCTGGAACTCGGAAGTCCGAACCGCGCCCGTGCTGGATCTGTCCCCCGCCGCTCAAATTCGGACTTCTGAGTTCTCGCCCATTACGGTTTCGTGGCTCAGGATCAGGGCACGATCGTGGTCGAGCGGTCCACCCTTTCGAAGGTGCCGACCATGAGCTCGTGCGCGTAGTTCGACTGCTGGCACACGTACTCGAACAGTTCCCGGTCCGGACCCCAGGTGAGGGTAAAGGGAGTCGTGGACCAGGTGGCTGTATACGCCCCCGGATCGTCGACAGTGACTTCGTACTTCAACGTGTCGTGATCCGTCCGGGTGAAGCGTTCAACGAAGTGAAGTCTCTCGGTATGAGGCGAGCCGGCGCGGTCCATCCAGAAGCGCTCGTTGAAGCCGATCGTGTCGACGACGAGCGTGTCGCCTTCCCAGCGACCGATGGAGTGGCCATAGTAGCTGGGTTTGAGATCCTTCGGATGCGGGCGACCGTCCAAGTAAATCGTGCGGAACGTATGAGGTCCGCCGATGTCGAAGATGATGATCTGCTTGTTCTCGCGGAACTCGACGATCTCCGTTCCGTAGGGCGTGGTGAACTGACGCGCGCCGCCCGACGCTTTGCAACGCGTATGCGGTTCGAGCCGGTTCGCGTCGCGGTCGGCGAGGACCGCCTTCGCCCACGGCTGGAACGGCGTCTTGTCGTTCGCCAGCCTGCCGCAGCACGAGCCCCACGTGCCCTTTTCGCCGGGAGCCGCGCCTATCATCGGCTGGCCATCAGGCCATCGCGGCGTCGGCTTGGCCGGAACCTTCGGCTTCTGCTGACCGGGTGGACCGGCCAGTTCGGCATCCTCTTCTGCAACCTGAGAAAACGACGGGAGAGGCAGGAGCGCCAGGAAAACGAGGGCGGAAACGGCGACGAGGAAACCCTTTCGCATTCATCCCTCCAGTCTTTGCCGGGAGTCGATGCGCGGGGGACGTGAAACGGCGCCGCAGCTGCCGGAAAAAGGCAGCTGCGGCGCGGACCTCGAGGACTACTCTGTCGATGCGGCGCCTGCTTTGGGCGGGTCGGGGATCCCGTAAGCCACCACCTGCGTGCCCGTTCGAGTCGCGGCGTCGCCTTCGAGGGCAACCACGACGTATTGCTTGCCCCTGTGCATGTACGTCATCGGCACGCCGGTCGGCGGGCCCGGAACCGTCGGCACCTCCCAAATGAGCGCCCCGGTCTTCTTGTCATACGCGCGGAACGCCGGCGGGTCCGTGTTGTAGCCTGAGCCCGCAAACAGCAGCGTCTTGGTCACCATCAGCAGCGGCGCACGCCCGACGGCTCCGGTCTGCGGAATCGTCACGCCCTTGAGCAGCGGGTGATTCTTCACCCAGTCCGGCGTGGGCCCGTTCGGAACCTGCCAGGCCATCTCGCCCGTATTCAGGTTCAGCGCAGTAATCCGCGTCCATGGCGGTTTCACGACCGGCAGCCGCTGGAGCGTCGGTCCCGCGCTCGGCGTGCCGACCCACGGGAGATCGGTCTCCCCAGGTTTGGCCGGCTGCAAGCCGTACACGGCGGTGTCGCTGCGCGTGGCGGAGCCGGTGTAGAGGAACCCGGTCTCGGGATCGAACGCGCCGCCTTCCCAATCGATGCCGCCCGAGCCGGGGAACGTGAACGTGCCCTTCAGGCCCTTGGCCGGATCGACGAGCGACGGCGGTGTAAACATCGGTCCGAGTCGATAACCTTGAATCGCTTTCAGCGCGGCCGCCTTCAATTCCGGCGTGTAGTCCAGCAGATCGGCCTCGGTCAACCCCTGCCTATCCACTGCCGGCGGTTTCGTTGGGAACGGCTGAGTGGGTGATGTGCGCTCCTCGGGGATATCGGATTGCGGTACGGGGCGCTCTTCGATCGGCCACACGGGTTGCCCGTTGGTCCGGTCGAACACGTAGACGAACGACGACTTCGTCGGCTGGACGACCGCCTTGATCGGCTTGCCGTTGACGTTGATGTCGGCCAGAATCGGCGCGGCCGGCATGTCGAAGTCCCAGATGTCGTGATGAACGAGCTGATAGTGCCAGATGCGCTTGCCGGTCTTGATGTCGATGCAAAGGAGCGACGACGAGAACAGGTTGTTGCCCGGACGCTGGCCGCCGAACTGGTCGCCAGTCGGTGATTCAATCGGGATGTACGCATATCCGAGCTGCTCGTCGACCGTGAACGGCGCCCAGGCCCCGGTGTGCCCGGTGTAGAGATTCGACCCGTTCGCCCAGGTGTCCTCGCCGAATTCGCCCTTGCGCGGCGTCGTGTGGAAGGTCCACAGCTTCTTGCCCGTCCGCACGTCGAAGGCCATCAAGTCCGCTTTCGGGAACTTCATCGACTTCGGATTGCGCGCGTTTTCCATCGACGTCGGGATGATGGCGACATTTCCGAACACCATCGGCGGCGACGTGTTCATCAGGTGGCCGATGCTCGTGTCGTAGTTCGCGTCCTTTTCGACCTCCCTCGTCATGTCAACGATGCCGTCCCTGCCGAAGGACACATCCGGCTGTCCGGTCTTCGCATCGAGCGAGACGAGCTGGTAACTGGGCGTGACAGTGAGAATCCTGCTCTCGCGTCCATCAGTCCAGTACGACACGCCGCGGTGGTTCTTGCGGACGCCGTTTGCCCGCGCACCTTCGTCGAGCCGCCACGACCAGAGCGTTTCACCCGTGCCCGGATCCACGGCGACGACCGACCGGCGCTCGCCGATGCTGAAGTAAAGAACACCATCGACATAGATGGGTGTCGTCTCGTTCTTGATCTCGGGGTTGGCGCCGAAATTGTCGCCCTTCCAGCTCCAGAGGACCTTCAGGTTCTTGATGTTCTCGGCGTTGATCTGATCGAGCGGCGAGTACCTGGTATTGCCGTCGGCGCCCGGGCGGCGCCATTGCCCGTTCGCCACAGCGCTCTGCTGCGGGCCAACGCCCACCTGTCCGGATACCCCGACGCCCCCCACCACCAGGAGGAGAGCCATCGCGGCCGGACCCAAGCGAAACAATTTTCGCGACATATGCTGGTTCTCCTTACTAATCGCGCGGGGCCGGCTTGCTCAGATACGCCTTCGACTGCGCCTCGCTCTTGAGCGGCGCCACCTTGTCGGGATCGATACGGACCATGAAGTAGGAGATGTGATCGTCGATCTTGGTAAACCAGTGGCCCGTTCCCGCCGGGATGACCACCATGTCACCCGCCTTGAGGTTGACGGTCAGCGGGTTCCGAATGCTCTCACCGTTGTTGCCGGGTCCGTTGTACTCGACGACGGTCCGCTGCGTCGCCGGACGACGCTGTCTGTTGACGATGTCGGGGCCGAGGACGAGGGTGGCCGACCCGTCGAGGATGCGATACACCTCGCTGACGTGGTCGTGCTCGGCCACTGAGTTGGCGCCCGGCTTGTCCAACTTGGTTCGATATTCAACCCCGATGGCCACGTTGGACTTGCCGATATCGATCGATCGCACCTGCTGATCGACGAGTTTCTCTTCAATCGCCTTCTTGGTGTACGCCTGCAGCTCCTCGGCCGGGATGTACGTGGCCGGGCACATGTTGCAGGTCGGCTGCGGATCGGTGGGGTTGATCTTCGTTGTCTGTGCCACCAGCACAGTCATGACACCAGTCGCCACGACGAGCCCCAACACAAAATTCTTCATATGCGTCTCCCTGGTTGGTGCGCTGCTAGGTCAATTCCAACTGATTACGGTCATCTGGCCTGCTGGGGCCAGAGCACTCCCTGCTCGGTTTTCGCAACCGGGCCCACCCCTTTGAACAGGAAGCGCTGCACGCGCGCGCCGGTGTAGGTTTCGGTCGCGTACAGATTGCCCTTCGAATCGGTATCCAGGTTGTGCACGCCGAAGAACTGCCCGGGCTGACGTCCACCGTCGCCAAAGCAGGTCAGCGTTTCGAGCGTCTCGCGCCGCACGATGCAGATCTTCTCGTCGACTCCGTTCGCGTAATAGAGGTACGCCTGCTGCGGATCGCGCGACAAGGTCATGTCCCACACCGAGCCCGAGCGCAGGGTGTTCTTGTCGAAGAAGGCCTCCTTGACGAACGTCCCGTCCTTCCTGAAGACCTGGATCCGGTCGTTCACGCGGTCACAGACGTACACGAACCCATCGTTCGACATCTGCGCGCAGTGCACCGTGTTGAAGTGCTGGGAGGGTGGCGCCTTCGGATCGTATGGGGGCACTTTCGTGTCGTCAGGCGTCTTCCCATACGCGCCCCAATGCCTCTTGTACTTCCCCGTCTCGCGGTCGAGCACGATGATCCGCCGATTCCCGTAGCCATCAGCGATGTAGACCTCGTTCGCCGCAATGTCCTCGACAATCTTCGCGGGCCGCCAGAAGTTCACCAGGTCGTTGCTGCCGTTGTGCACGCCCTGCTTGCCGAGCTGGAAGAGGAACTTGCCGGACCTGTCGAACTTCAGGATCTGCGTGTCGGTGTTGCCATTCCCACCAATCCACACGCCGCCTTTGGAATCGACCGTGATCCCGTGATTACTCTCGGGCCATTCGTACCCCGCCCCCTTGCCGCCAAAGTGGCCGACCACGGTTCCGGTCGCGTCGAAATGGAGGACGTCAGGAGCCACCACGCAGCACACGCCGACCTTCAGATCAGCCGCCTTGAAATTGTCTTCGACGGTCCCGGGCCGATGGACGATCCATACGTGATCCTGGGCATCGACCGACAGACCGATCGTGGAGCCGAGAACCCAGTGGTTCGGCAAGGGCTTCGGCCAATAGGGATCGACTTCGAAGATCGGCGCCTGTTTGGTGCCGTTGCCTTGTGCCGCAACCGAGGTCTTGGACAGGTGCCAAACGCCCGCCATCACGACGAAGAGGACGAGTAGCACCCGGGTCAGACCGACATATCGAGCGGTCCTGAAGTTCATTGCTGCCTCCGCGCCAGAATTTCGAGACAGGTTCCCATTGTTTAACTCAGCGCCAATTATCGTTGGCCCCCGGCCATTGTCAAGCGAGGCGCGGACCACTCCGCGCCCCCTTTGGGCCGGATTAATTGGCAGAAACCGGATATCGCAGTTCCTGTCCGACCACTTTCGCTGGGTCAGCGCCCGGCTTCGGCCTGAACTTGACCGTCCGGCCGTTGAACACCTCGGCGATGTACAGATTGCCGTCCTGGTCCACGGTCATGGCATGCGGCCCGTTGAACTGCCCTGGCTGCCCGCCCTTGACACCCCATCCGTAGAGGAAGTTTCCGTTGAGATCGTACTTGTTGATGCGGCCCGTCCCGCCGTCGGCGACCCAGATGTTCTGGTTGACGTCGATGAAGTGATAGTAGGGCAGCGATGCGGCGCTACCGGTCGTGAACATGTCGAGGAATTTGCCGTTCTCGTCGAAGATCTGAATGCGATGGTGGGCGCGGTCGACGACGAACAGACGCCGGTCCTTGCTGATCGAGATGCTGTGGACGGTGTTCCACTCGTTCGGCCCGGGATTGTTCGGGTCTTTTGGTGCAGAGCCCCAGTCCATCAGGAACTTGCCGTCCTTGTCGAACTTCGCGACCCGCGTGCCGCCGTACCCGTCGCTGATGAAGAACGTCCCATCCGGCAGCCAGTCGATGTCGGTCGGCCGATCGAACAGCCGCCCGCCGTCGCGGCCTCTCTGCCCCTTCGTGCCCAGCGTCATCACGAGATTGCCGTCGTAGGTGAACTTGTGAATCACATGCAGCTGATCGTCGATCACCCAGACATGCTTGTCTGCATCGTAGGGGCTGATCTTGATCTTGTGCGGCCCGCGCCCGCACTTCATGTCGAACAGCTTGTCGTGCTGGTTCCAGTACTGGACCTGTTTGCCGTCCCGATCGACGACGAAGAGCACGTGGTGGTAGCGTCGCTGCCACCCGCGCTTCTCGGCCGGCTCACACGTCGCCCCCAGGCCATCGTCGTTGCCGGTCGCGTTGCCGCGCGTCGGATTGAGCATTCCGTACGGTGTCCACGGCTTCGCGCCGGGCGGCAGAGGAAGCTCGCCGCGCATGGCAATCCAGATGCGATCGGGCGTCTCCGCGTAGACCGCGCCGGACGATCCCCACGTCCAACCCTCGTGCTTGACCCCATCGGGACCATCGGGAAGCGGCTGCGGCCAGTTGGCAACGACTTCGTACGGGCCGAACTCCTCCTGTCCGCCGCGGTCGGAGGCCACAGGGGCCGGCGCCGCGGCCGGAGCGTTTGCGGTGGTCTCGGTTGGTGCCGGCGCCCCGGTGCAGCTCATCAAGACCATCGGCGCCAGGATGGCCGCCGAGACTAGTAGTGACCACTTTCGTGCGCGCATGGTGAATCTCCTTTCGCGCCTTCGAAGGCCGACCGAACGAACGTCAGAGTCAACGAGAGGCAGAGTCTAACAGCATTTCGCGCGGGCGTACTTCGCTCTCATCCGATGCTCGGAAAAGCGCCGCCATTCGGCCGCCGAGTGCGTCACGCCGTGCGCGGTCAGATGACGGGCGTACGCGTTCTCGTCGGCGATTTCGCGCAGGATGCCCACGATGATGCGTCCCAGCTCCTGCAGTCTCCTCATATTTCCTCCGGCCTGAGCTGCGTCATCACGAACGGCGACTCACCGACACGCGCACCCACCCCGCCGAACAGGATCTTCGTCCAGATGCGCAGCGAGTCGACGAGTATCAACGTCACCAGGACGACGAACACTCCGCAGACGACCGCGTCGAGCTGGTTGTTGAAGATCTGCGCGCGCGTGGCGGCGATTCGCGCGGCGGGTATGGTCCCGGCCTCGAGCGCCCGTTGCAGCTGGTTGGCCTGCGCGAGGAAGCCGAGGTACGGGTCGGGCGAGAAGATCTTGTAATAGCTCGCCGTATACGTCACCGTCACGAGCCACGCCGTCGGCACCGCCGTGACCCACATGTACTTCCAGCGGTGCATCTTGATGAGAATCGTCGTGACGACCGACAGCGCCACGGCGGCCAGCAGCTGGTTCGCGATGCCGAACAGCGGCCACAACGAGTTGATGCCGCCGAGCGGATCGCGCACGCCCTGAATCAGGAAGTAACCCCAGGCCAGCACGATGGCCAGGCTGGTGCCGATGACCCCCGGCATCCAGCTGGTGCGCCCCAGCGGTTTGTAGATCGAGCCCAGCAGATCCTGGAGCATGAACCGCCCGACACGGGTGCCCGCATCCAGGATCGTGAGGATGAAGAGCGCCTCGAACATGATGGCAAAGTGGTACCAGAACCCGATGAAGCGATCGACGCCACCGACCTGGGAAAAGATGTGCGCCATCCCGAGGGCGAGCGACGGCGCGCCACCCGTCCTCGCCATCAGCGTCTCCTCACCAACCTGCGAGGCCAGCGTGTTCATCTCCGCGACGGTGACGGGATAGCCCCATCCGCTGATGGTCGCCACGGCCGCCTCCGGCGTTGCCCCGACCACACCCGCCGGCGAGTTGACGGCGAAGAACACACCCGGCTGCAGCGCGCACGCGGCGATGAGCGCCATGATGCCGACGTAGCTTTCGAGTGCCATGGCGCCGTAGCCGATAGGCACGGCGTGCGTTTCTCGCGAGATCAGCTTGGGCGTCGTACCGGAAGCGATCAGCGAGTGAAAGCCGCTGATCGCACCGCACGCAATCGTGATGAAGCAGAAGGGAAACACCTTGCCCGCGAAGATCGGACCGGTTCCGTCGACGAAGCGCGTCAGCGCGGGCAGCTCCAGCTGCGGTCGAATCAACAGCACCCCAACGCCGAGCAGGATGACGACGCCCAGTTTGACGAAGGTGCTGAGGTAGTCGCGTGGCGCCAGCAGCAGCCAGACTGGCAGCGCGCTCGCGGCGAAGCCGTAAATGATGATGCCGACGGCCAGCGTCATCGCGCTGTAGTCGAACCACGGCGCCAGCGTCGGGCTCTGCGACACCGCTTGCCCGCCGAAGATGCTCAGGAGGACCAGCACGAAGCCGATGAGGGAGACCTCGAGGACCTGGCCGGGCCGCCAGTATCGCAAGTACAACCCCATGAAGATCGCGATCGGCATCGTGGCCAGAATCGTGAAGGCGCCCCACGGGCTGCCGCGAAGCGCGTTGACGACCACCAGGGCGATCACGGCGAGGAGAATGATCATGATGAGGAGCACGGTCAGGAGCGCCGTGAAGCCCCCGATCGGACCGATCTCCTCTCGCGCCATCTGCCCGAGCGACTTGCCGTCGCGACGCATCGAGGCAAAAAGCGCCGTGAAGTCCTGCACGCAGCCGCCGAGCACCGCGCCGAAGATGAGCCACATCGTCCCCGGCAGGTACCCGAACTGCGCCGCGAGCGTTGGTCCCACCAGCGGACCCGGTCCGGCGATCGCGGCAAAGTGGTGGCCGAAGACGATCCATTTGTTGGTCGGCTCGAAATCGTGGCTGTTCCGCAGCCGTTCGGCCGGGGTGGCGCGCCGATCGTCGAGCGCCATTACCTTCGCTGCAATGAACTTGGCGTAAAAGCGGTATCCAATCGCGTAGACGCAAACGGCTGCCACCACGATCCAGAGGCTGTTGACCGGCTCATCCCGCTGAAGCGCGACGACGCTCAGCGCCAGCGCCGCCAGCACCGAAACGACGCCCCAGAGCGCGTAACCGAAAAATGTCTTCATGACTGCTCCGCCTCCTGAGTCCCCTAGAAGGGGCGATAATACATGCAAATATGTCCAACTCCGACACAAACGTCGACCGCGCGTCGCGCCTGGATACCACCGCGCTCAGCGACGCGATGGACCGTGTGGGCATCGCCGGTCAGTGCCTCGGCATCAAACCGCTCGACCATGCCATGCGCCTCGCGGGACGCGCGTTTACGATTCTGTACGGGCCGTCAGCCAGTCCTTCCGGCACCGTCGGCGACTACATCGATGACGTGCCGGTTGGGCACGTGGTGGTGCTGGACAACGGGGGGCGGGAGAACGCGACCGTCTGGGGTGACATCCTCACGTGGGTCGCTCACCAGCGGGGCCTCGGCGGAACGGTCATCGACGGGGCCTGCCGGGACACGCATCTGGCCCTCGAGTTGCGGTACCCGATTTTCAGCCGCAGCTACTCGATGCGCACCGGGAAGGATCGCGTGCAGGTGGAGGCGCTCGGCGGCGTGGTCAACATCGGCGACGCACGGTGTGACGCCGGCGACATCCTGCGCGGCGATTCCGACGGCGTCGTCGTCATCCCCAAGGCGCACGAAGACGACGTACTGACCGTCGCCGAAGAGATCGACGCCGTGGAACAGCGGATTCGAGAGGCCGTGAAAGGGGGGCTGACGCTCGTGGAGGCCCGCAGGCAGCATGGCTACCACGCCTTGCAAACGCGGAAGCCATAAGCTGCTTGACAGCGCGGCCACGGCCACAATAATTGGCGCCACTCGGCGCCACTGACGATTGAGGAGGACCCCGATGACAATGACAGTCCCGTTGCGCATCCTGCTCGCCGTGATCATCGTGTTCGCCACGCTTGGGGTCGCAGACATGGCGCAGGCAGGCCAAGCCGGCCGTGGCGCCGCTCCGGCCGCCACTCCCCCCTGCGGACCGAATCTCCCCGCGACCGTCAAAAACGTGACCAAGGATTCGCGCTGCTTCGAACTACGCACCTACACGGTCCGGGAAGGAAGCTCGATCGATCTCCTGCACTCGCGCTTTCGCGAGCACACGACCGCGCTCTTCAAGAAGCACGGCATGACCATCATCGGGTACTGGCAGCCAGTGTCGAAGCCCGACACGCTCATCTACATCCTCGCCTACAAGGACGGCGCCGCGCGTGACGCAGCCTGGGCGGCGTTTGGAGCGGATCCGGAATGGGTGAAGACGCGGACCGCGATGCAGGTCAACGTGCAGGTCGAGAACGTCTTCATGAGCGCGACCGACTACTCGCCGATGAAGTAGACGTGATATTCTGAGTGCTCGGGACCGCCGCGGAGGCTTGCGGCGCAACAAAAGGCTCGAGCGACCATGCCCCTCATTCACAGGACGGGGCGCCAAAAAATCGGTCGCGGCCGGGAGGTGCTTCTATGACACACACCACCGGGAGGTCGCGCTAGACACTCCCTCGGGAACGGAAACGGCCGGCAGAAATGCCGGCCGTTTCATCGTACGAGGACCAGAAGCCCCGAAGTCTCTGCTGCGCTCGCTACTGTTTGCGACCGGCGATCCAGACGCCGTTGATTTGCCGCGTGTTGCGAATGTCGGTGAGCGGATCGGCGTTCAACACGACGAAGTCGGCCCGCTTTCCTGGGGCAATCGTGCCGATCTCTCCGTCGAGTCTCATGGCGCGCGCGGCCGCCCCGGTGGCCGCCACGAGCGCCTGCATCGGGGACATCCCGGCCTCGACCATCATCTCCATCTCGACATGCTCGAAGTAGCCCTGCCACCGCCCGAGCCCGGTTCCGCTGTCGGTGCCCATCGCGATGGTGACACCCCCGTCCGCGAGCCGCTTCAGATTGCGCTTCGCCTGGTCGAGGGCCTTCTTGATCGTCTGCGCCTCGGCGCTCGCCCTGGTCTTCTGCTGGAGGGCCGGATCCTGCAGCTGTTTGACCTCGGCGTCGTAGGCCGCCCCGCCCCTGAGGAAGAACGGCTCGTTGAAGAATGCCGGCGTCGCTTCGTACACGAACACTGACAGATCCCGCGTGAGCGTGGGAATGTAAGCGACGTTTCGACGCTTGAGCTCGGCCACAAATGCGTTGTCGACAGCCTGATCGCGCACGCTGTGCGCCACGATGTCGAGCCCCGCCTCGACGAGGCCCCTGGCGTCCTTCAGGTAGTAAAGGTGAGCCGCCACCGGCAGCCCTCGCTGGTGCGCTCGTTCGATCACCGCGGTGTAGACCGGCGGCGTCATGTCGTTCGCGTTGCCATTCATCCGAGTCTTGATGACATTGACGCCCAGCTCGGCGTTGTGGTCGATCAGCTGGCGCGCCTCCTCTACGGTCTTCGCGACCACGGGGGGGCCTGCCACGAACAGTCGCGCGCGATCCAGCGCGCTCCTTTCGTCGTCATCACGAACCCTGACGCTCTCCTTCCCGTCGTCGCCGAGCGTGACCGCGGACGTGACGCCGAATTTCGCGTACAGTCGCATCTGCTGGACGAGCTGTTCGAACAACGGAAGCGCCGGATCGCCGTTGTTGACATGGGCGTGCGCGTTGATGAGGCCGGGAATAATCGTCTTCCCGGAAACATCGATGCGAGTCGCCCCCGGCGGAATTGCCCCCTCCGTTTCACGGCTGACAGCGTCGATTCGGCCGTTTCTGACGACCAGCGTGGCCCGCTCGAGTGGCGCCCCACCAGTCCCATCGATCACGCGGCCTCCTGTGAGCGCCAACGTGGATGACGAGACGGGCGCCTGCGCGGCGCTCCGAAGCAGCAGTGGCGACACCAGGGCGAGCACCAGAGCCAGACCGGGCAACACCCCGTAGAACGGCTGTCGAAACATGGCGTTGATCCTCTTGTCAGTTCGCCTTCGCCACACCGGTGACCTTCAGGAACTCGGTCCACGGAACGGGATTGCCGTGGATCGGCACGATCTGCGCCACGTTCAACTTCAACATCTGGACGTTGCGGTAGAACGTGGTGTTCGCGGGCGTCGGAGCCGCCGGAGTCGGTTCGTGGGTGTCGAACAGATCCGCCTCGATCAGCATTCTCTCCGCCGGCAGGTACGCCATCAGCATCCCCTCGGCGTGCGCCAGCGGCTGAACGTAGTACATGTTCAGATTGCGGGCCCCGTCGCTGATCACGTAGTTCTGCGTGACGCGTTCGTACTGATAGCCCTCTGACAACTCGGTTGGAGGCCACAGCGACACCATGTCGGGCCGCAGCGTGCGCGGCGCATAGGTCAGCACGTCGCGGTTGTAAAACTCGAAGTTCTTCACCTGCGTCACGATGGTCGCGCCGATGTGCATGTAGGTGCGCAACCCCCCGGCATGATCGAAATGCTGATGGGTGTTGACCACGAATCGGATGGGCTTGTCGGGAAACAGCTTGACGACTTCTTCGATCACAGCCAGGCTCCGACGCTCGTTGAGCGGCGCCTCGATGACCGCGACGAAATCCCTGAACTCGACCGCGACGCTGTTGTGCGTGCCGCCGCCCAGCAGATACACGCCGTCGGCGAGCCTTGTCGTTGCGACGCGTACTGTCGTGTCCGCCTGGCGCACCGAGTCCGGGACCACAACAGGATCGCCGCAGGTGTTCGCCCTGATGTCTTTGAAGGTGCCGCCGAACCCGTTGTGCCCCGCAGTGACGGTCTGGCCGCCGAAGTTGTCGTCCCACCCGTGATGCGAATGCCACCCGGTCGGGAATCGAATTCCGTTGCCGATGTCAATGTAGCTGTCGTTGGTGAACTCGTGCTCGTAGTTCATATCGCCGAGCACCGGGTCGGGCACCCACGTGTGGATCCGCTGCAGCATGTTCTCTTTGTTGACCGTCGCATCCACCCGGTACTTGCCAAGCACGGTGATCGAGACGACCGTGACCTTCTCCGGCACGGTCTCTGGACCGTCGCGCCCCATCTCCCCCAGTTCCCATCGCCACACCGCCTTCGGGTTGGCGCCGGGCTTCATGGCGGCCTTCAGGAACCCGTGGGGGTTGAGCCACATCTCGAGCTGATAGATCTCCGCGAGGTCGGGATCTGACGCCACCGGCTGGGCGCCGACGCCGTCCATGTGCCACGCGTGAGAGCCGCTGACCATGTGGATCTGGCGCGGGCTCTTCGACCGCGGCCCGTCGACCCATCCGACGCCGTACTTCCACGACGCCGGCGCCAACCCCGGCTTCCGATCGAATTCCTCCCGCATCGTCCCGGCATCCCAGTTCATCGTGCGGGTGTAGTTGGCGAGCGAGTCGATGCGCGGCCAGTCCATGTTCCAGCCAGACTCGCGCTGCTGACCGACGGCGCCGGCATAGCCGGTTCCGGCAATCGTCACGCACTGGAGCTGTGCGGTGCCAATCGCCTTGGCGGCCGCCTGGAGCACCGGCGCCGGATCGACGTAGCCCGGCGCGAGCTGCTGGGTCGCCGGCCGGGCTGTGGTCAAGGCCGCAGCGACCGCACACGCGATTGAAATACGTCTACCCATACCCTCTCCTCCTGGGTCGGCAGCAGGGATCGGACCGCGTCGAAGCAGATGCTCAGCGAAGCCCGAAGGCAAACAGCGCGTTCCCGGCCGCAACGGCCACGTACTGCCTGCCGTTGACCGCGTACGTCATAGGGCCGTTCGCAATGGCACCGCCGAGGGACGTCTTCCACAGCATCCGCCCGGTGCGCGCGTCCAGGGCAAAGAAATACTCCTCACGGTTGCCCGTGAACAGCAAATCGGTCGCGGTGGTGAGAAGGCCCGAGTCGGTGACGTCGACGAAATCGAACTGCCACTTCTCTTCGCCGGTCGCGGCGTCGACAGCGATGACGGCGCCATGGCCATCGTCGGGACCCCGTGTGTTGTTCTGTATTCCCCGATTCAAGCCGTAACTCGATCGGTGCATGCCCGAGACGTATCGCTGGCCTTCCGTGTACGGCTCCTCGCCCTTCACGTAGATCGACCAGGTGTTGTCCCACGCCGGGATGTAGAAGAGTCCTGTGCGCGGGCTGTACGAGGGTGAATACCAGTTAGTCCCGCCCTGGTTGCTGGGAAAGACCCGCGTGCCCTCAAACGTCGGCGCCTGACCCGGCACAGGTATCGGACGGCCCTTGTCGTCGAACCCGCTCATCCAGGTCACCTTCGTGTAGGGCCTGCCGGTCAGGAACTGCCCGTTGGTCCGATCGATCACGTAATAGAGCCCGTTGCGGTTCGCCGACAAGACGACGCTGCGCTGGCGGCCCTGGTAGGTCACCTCGGCCAGGACGGGCACCTGTGTGGCGTCGTAATCGAACTCGTCGTGCGGCGTGAACTGGTAGTGCCACTTGAGCGTGCCGGTGTCGGCGTCGAGGGCGACCAGCGAATCGCTGTACAGGTTGTCGCCGACTCGCGAATCACCATTCCAATCGGGACCGGGATTGCCGATGCCCCAGTACGTGAGATTCAGGCCGGCGTCGTACGAGCCGGTGACCCATACGGACGCGCCGCCAGTCTTCCACGAATCACCCGGCCACGTTTCGTTCCCCGGCTCGCCTTCGCCGGGGATCGTGTAGAAGCGCCACATTTCTTTCGCGGTGTGGACGTCGTACGCGGCAATGAAGCCGCGGATGCCGAACTCCCCGCCGGCCACGCCGACAATGACCTTGTCTTTGATCACGAGCGGCGCATGCGTGAGGGCGTAGCCCTGTTCAGGCCTGGCGATTTCCCTGCTCCAGAGCGGCTTTCCGTTCTTCGCGTCCACGGCAATCAACCGCGCGTCGATGGTGCCCATGAAGAGCGTATCGCCCGCGATGGCGACGCCGCGGTTGACGCGTCCGCAGCAGACCCTGGCCAGCGCCGACGGTGTGTAGCTGTAGGTCCAGAACACTCGACCGGTCGCCGCGTCGAGGGCAACGATGTCGTTGGGCGGCTGGACCGTGTACATCACGCCGTCGGCGACCAGTGGGGTGGCCTCGAATTTCTCGAACGAGCGGGCCTGGAAGACCCACTTGAGCTCCAGACTACTGACATTGTCCCGCGTGATTTCCGAGAGCCTGCTGTATCGCTGGCTGCGCATCGTGCCGGAGTGGGTCAGCCAGTTCTGCGGCTCGCCGTCCGCTTTGAGCAGGCGTTCCCACGTGACCTGCGCATGGAGCGATCCGATGAGCGCACACACCATGACGGAGAGCACCGCCCAGGTTCTCATCGCGCGTCGACTCCTTTCAGGCCGCCAACGTATGCAATCAGGTCCGCGAGCTCTTGTGGAGTGAGCTTGTCTTTGTACGATGGCATGGGTGAGGTCGGCAACAGACCGTATTCGCGGAGATCGGACTTCTGAATGGACCTCAACGCCCCCTGTGCGTCGAGCAGCTGCACGGTGAACATGTCCTGGTTCAGGAGAAGTCCTGAAATCACCGTACCGTCCTTCTTGACCGCGCGAAACGGCGGGCTGGACGTAGCCACTCCTGCGCTCGGCTCGAGGATGGAGGTCTCGATCTCGATGGCGCGAAGCATCAGACCGGCTTCGCTCAAGTCGGGGCCGCTGCGGGAACCCTGGCCGCGGACACGGTGGCACGTATTGCACGCGCCCTTTCCTTCGAACAGCGCCTTGCCACGGCCGGCGTCTCCGGTGGCCGCCGCGACCGATCTCACGCCGGCGGTCGCGTTCATGTTGCGAAGGTAGGCGACGACGTTGTACGCGCGGAGGCGGACGATTGGGTTGGGGGGCATGCCCGTCCCCGGCACGCCGTTCATGATGACATCGACAATTTCATCGTCAGAGGAGACGCGCCGGAACCGATTGCGTCCCAGATCGATGCCGCCGACCAGATCGCCCTCCGGTCCGTGGCAGCCGATGCAGTTGATGCGGTAGAGGCGTCCGCCCTCTTCGATGTCGCCCTGGGTATAGCCGTGCTGCTGGGCGAACCCGGCGCCGGCCGACAGCGTCAGCAGAAGAAGCGAGAAGGCGATCAGTATGAGCTTCACGTGCAGAGAAGTTTAACGCCGTCGCGGGAGACGAGAAGTGGAAATCACGGTGCCGCGTCAGAAGCCGAAGGACTCATCGCGCCAGCGCGGAAGTCCAGTTGACGGAGACCGTGATCGGAGTTGAATTCTGGCTTGTGGCCCCGAAAGGAAGCGACAGCAAGAAACGTTGGCCATCAGCCGCTACGTCGTATGGCCAAGCACCCGTGTTGAAAGCTAACGGCGTCTGAAAGAGCGGTGTGGACGTTCAAGCCTCGAATCGCTCATCCGCCGTGACGGACACGGCAACAATCCTGGAGCCCGAGTCCTGGTAGTACAACTCCCTGCCGTCAGCTCTCCATCGAGGTCGCATGCCTCCGTCCGTCGAGATCTGCCACTTGGCAGCCGATGGATTCTCAAAAGGGCGAACGAGGACTTGATAGGTCCCCGACTCGTTCGAAGTGTACGCCAGCCACCGGCGGTTCGGGGAAAGGGCCGCGTGGGTTTCGTCAAAGGGTGTGACCAAGTATGGAAATGGCTTTCGGTCGCCTGATAGAGGCAGGATCCAAAGATCCCGTAACGTAATCGTGGCCGTTGGGGCCTTCGACAAGAGAGCCCACTGACCGTCTCTCGACCAATCCTGCGACACGAAGTCGTTCCCGCCTCCGCCGCCAGAAGCAGTCGTTCGGCGGTCGCTCCGTTCGAGGGTTTCTGGTAAAGACCGCTGACCCCTTCCCGCGTCGAGTTGAAGATCACTTTCGAGCCATCGGGCGACCAGATTGGATTCAGATCCGACGCGGCATCGGTGGTCAGCCGATTTCTGAGATCATGATCGAGCTCGTATATCCAGATATCCGAGGGATTCGGGTGCCACCGCTCCCTTGAGCTGAATTCGACAGCGTAGGGCCGAGGAGGAAGCGTCCCCAGGGCCGCTTCGGGTTCCGCCGCCGAAGGCCGACCACGTAGCGGGACAGCCAAGGGGACGGAGGTGCTAACATTCCGGTCTTCAACACGAAAGCGGCCGCGGTGGACCAGCATGGCCCGGCGCCGTTGACGGCAGTCACCGAGCTCTTGCGAGCGGCCGGTCGAGCAATACGATGGACGAGGACCGCACCGATGGACTCGCGTCAGGTCGGACGCTGGGCACTTACCGGATCGAGCGCCTGCTCGGTCGCGGCGGCATGGGCCGCGTCTACCTTGCCTACGACACCAGGCTTCACCGTCAGGCAGCGCTCAAGCTGATCGAGGGAGTTGACCGGGACGCGGCGCGAAGCCGGCTGCTGAGTGAAGCGCGCAGCGCTGCCGCCCTGAGTCATCCAAACATCTGCACCATCCATGAAGTGGGTGAAGCCGACGGCACGGCCTTCATCGCCATGGAGTATGTCCGTGGCCGGTCACTGCGGGAGCGAGTCGACGAAGGCGCGCTGCCGGTGGGCGACGTGGTGCACCTGGCGATCCAGGCTGCCGACGCCCTTGGGTACGCGCACGAGCACGGCGTGGTCCATCGCGACTTCAAGGCCGCGAATGCCATCGTCGGCGATGAGGGGCGGCTGAAGGTTGTCGATTTCGGGTTGGCTCGGCGAGACGATCCGCAGCTGGCCGAGGCGACGACGATGGCGTCGGTGGGGCCGGCCGGCACGGTGGCAGGGACCCCCTATTCGATGGCTCCGGAACAGGTGCGCGGCGAGGCCGCCGATGCCCGGACAGATGTGTGGGCGCTCGGCGTATTGCTGCACGAGATGCTGAGCGCCGGGAAGCCGTTCGGTGGAGAGCGGCCGATCCCCGAATTGTTCTCATCGATCCTGAGGGATGCGCCCGCACCGCTCCCGGTGGAAGTGCCACGGGCGCTGCGCGCGGTAGTCGAGCGATGCCTCGAGAAAGACCCCGCACGCCGATGGCAGACGGCCGGCGAAGTGCTGGCTGCCCTCAAGGAGATCTCGCACAGCTCGACGACCTCGGGTCCACGCCGTACAAGCCTGATAAGGTCGAGTGTCGCAGCGGGCCTCGTCATCCTGGTCTCGATCGTGGTGATTAATCGCGACAGCCTGATCCGAACCGCACGGGCACCCGAGGCGATTGACTCGCTCGCAATCCTTCCGCTCGAGGATCTCGCGCAGGAACCTGGCGGGACGTATTTCGCAGACGGCATGCTCGAAGAGCTCATCACGAAGATGGCGAGGGTTGAGGGGCTCCGCGTCGTTCCACGGTCGGCAGTGACGCAGTACCGCGGCACCCGTCGTCCTCTGGAAGAGGTCGCGCGCGAGCTCAGCGTCGATTCCATTCTGGAGGGTTCGATCCTTCGAAGCGGCGAGCAGGTCCGCATCACAGCACACCTCATCGATCCTCACACGAACCGGGAGCTCTGGGCGGAGAGCTACGAACGAAGTCTCAGTGACGTACTGGCGCTTCAGAGCGAGGTCGCAGTGGCGATTGCGAATGCGCTCCGGCTGCGCCTGACCTCAAACACTGAGGCCGTGCTCGCGGCTCCATCGCGGCACGTGAATCCGACAGCGTACGATTTGTACCTGCGGGGGCTGACTCGAATCGAGCAGGTGAACCGGGCGGATGCCGAGGCGGCGGTCGCCGAGTTGGAAAAGGCCGTCGCGCTCGAGCCTGGCTTCGCCGATGCGTGGGGGACGCTCGCGTCAGCCTACGCACAGTTGTACGGCTCGTTCGACCCGCAACAAGCCAGCTTGCTCGAGCCGAAGGTGAGGACGGCCATTGACAACGCACTGTCGCTCGACGCTGACTCGCCCAACGCGCTGCTGGCGCAGGCCATCCTTGTCTGGAACCGGGCGCACGGGTGGAGGCACGAAGAGGCGATTGAAGCCGCTCGAAAGGCGATCGCGGCCAAGCCCAATTTCTCGCACGCACACCTGAGGTTGTCGACCTATTTCAACCACGTGGGCTTTGCAGATGCCGCTCTGCGCACACTCGCCGAGTTGGACGAAAACCCGGCTGTCCTGTTTCAAAAGGGCCTTGCGTTCCACACTCAAGGAAGGCAGGACCTGGCCCTGACATCCTGGCTCGCCATCCCTGCAGCGTCGCGGAACACCAATCATGCAGGGCACATCGCGTGGGCCCTTGCGAACGTCGGAAGATCCGAGGAGGCCTTTGCTCTCCTGGAAGGCGTGTCGCCAAGTGCCACGGATGTCAATGGCATGCTTTCGGCGGCTCGGGCGCTGCTGCACGCCATTGCCGGGGAACACCGGCAAGCGGAGGAGTTTATCGGCCGCGCCACCGCCAGAGCCGTTGATACTCAGGAATCTCATCACGCGACTTACATCGTGGCCTCTGCGTACGCCAGGATGGGGATGCTCCCCGAGTCACTTCGTTGGCTGCGTTTCACGGCTGCGAATGGGTACCCCTCCTATCCCCTGTTCGCCAGCGACCGGAATCTGGACGCACTGCGTTCGTACGAGCCATTTGTCACATTCCTCGAGGAATCAAAGGCTCGGTGGAAGGGGTATCAGGCACGGCTCGGGCTTTGAGGATTGTCTTGAGTCCGATCGCAGGAGGATGACGGGCCTCTTGGCACCGACGGGAATTGGCATTACAGCCGCACCTGGCGTGATTCTTCACGACGAGGACGGCCGAAGCATGGTCCAGGCAACCAAACCGCGTCGAAGGCGCCGAAATCGGCCGAAGGTCACGGACCTGTGCCTGCTGTGACCACGTCCCGGAGCGCGCGGTTTCCCGCGCCGTCGACCCGGTGCGCGGCAACAGCCGGTTTTCGGCCGATTCTTGTGTCGATGGAACCCCAGAGGGGGACTTAGAGCGGCGACACGCTCACGACCTGGGCCTCCATGTAGCTCTTGAGGCCCAGCGCGGAATACTCGCGACCGAGACCGGATTCCTTGGCCCCGCCGAACGGCACCGTCGCGTCGGGAATGCGGTGCTGGTTCACGTACGCGGTGCCGACCTCGAGGCGGGCCGCGACTTCCGCCCCCCGCGCGAGATCGTTCGTCCAGACCGACCCGCTCAACCCGTAGCGCGTGTCGTTCGCACGGCGGATCGCCTCGTCCACGTCGTGATACTTGATAACGGGAAGGACCGGTCCAAAGGGCTCTTCGTCCACGAGACGCGTCCCTTCCTCGATATCCGCGACAATCGTCGGCGCGATGAAGTAGCCCGGGCGATCGAGCGCTGACCCGCCGCAGAGAATGCGCCCGCCGACCCGTCTCGTATCGTCCAGGATACCCAGCACCTTCTCGTACTGCATCCGGTTCTGCAGCGGCCCCATCTGCGTTTCCGGATCGAGGCCGTCTCCCACTTTGATCGACCGGGCAATATCGGCCAGGGCCTCGCACATCGGCTCGTATAGCGTGTCGGGCACATACAGCCGCTTGATCGCGACGCAGATCTGTCCACAGTTCGCGAAGGCGGCCTGGAAGATCTTCGGTGCGACAACCCTCGGATCGACGTCGTCGAGGACAATGGCGGGATCGTTGCCCCCCAGCTCGAGCGTCACACGCTTGAGGTTCGATGACGAGCCTGCCAGGACCTTCTTGCCGGTCGGAACGGATCCGGTGAACGCGATCTTGTCGATGCCGGGGTGTTCGGTCATCCAGGCGCCGAGGTCGTTTCCGCCTGCGAGGATGTTGAGGACGCCGCGCGGCAGGATCCGCCGCGCGACCTCGCCCATGCGGAGCGTCGCCAGCGGGGTGTACGGTGACGGCTTCTGCACCACCGTATTGCCTGTGTAAAGCGCCTGAACGATCCTCCCGATCGCGATGCCGATCGGGACGTTCCACGGCGTGATGATCCCCACCACCCCGAGCGGCCGGTACCGCAGCTCGATCCGACCTTCGCGGTCGTCTCGGAGAATTTCTCCGACGACCTCAATCGAGGAAAGGCGCTCGATCTGGACGGGGACGAACGCCAGCTCTTTGCGGCATTCCGCCAGCGTCTTGCCCTGCTCGCGCACGAGCAGCTGCGCCAGCGGTTCGACCAGCTCGCCCATCGCGGCGCCGAACTTCAGCAGCGTGGCACGTCTCTCCTCGAACGACGCACGGCTCCACGGCCCGAACGCGCGACGAGCAGCCGCCACGGCCTCGTCAAGTTGTTCCTTGGAAGCGTCCGGGCATCGAGCGAATGCGGCGCCAGTTGCTGGATTGACAACATCGAACGATGCGGGGCTCGAGGCCCCGCATCCGTCGATGGTGTGGCTGAAAACGGTGTCGAGAATGGCGCTCAACGAACCTGCATGGTTACGGTACGGCGGGTTGCTCTTTGAACGCGGTGTTCGAGGTCCCGGCCATCAGTCTCTTGCCGTCCGGCATGACCACGCTCGAGGCATTCGCCACGAAGGTGCCGTTTCGAGCCTGCCACCCGTCGATGATGAGCGTCACACCCACAGGGAGGTCCTCTTTGCGCCATCCGCGGCGGAAGAGCGAGTTCGCCGATCCCGTCTCGAACGCCCAGTTCACCACCTTGCCGTCCTTGCCGACGACGTCAACGTAGATCCAGGCGTGAGGATTGGCCCATCGCATCTCGGTGAGTTTCCCCGTCAACTTGATCGGCTTGTCCGGATCGAACTCCGCAGTGAACGAGTGATGCGCAACGGCCGACATCGACATCAATCCCGTGAAAACGACCACGGCGACGGCACGGCATACGCCGCCCCGCGCCCCCTTGATGGCTGCGTTCATGGTTGCTCCTTCTTCTGCTTCGCTCGGTACTCGTCTCGGACGTCCTTCAGATGCGGCAGGTCCTGGTCGTCTTCCTTGCACGCGACCTCGAGGATCTCGTCTTCCTGCCGGTTCAACGGAATCTCGATCGTCCAGGGGCGGCTGTACGTTATGGGGTCGGTGACTGTCGCACGGTAGATGACCCGGTCAGCATTCACCGGAATGAATCGCTCGACAACTGTTTCCGCGTGGCTCACCACGTCTCCGACCTCGTTCAGCCACGTCCTCCCGTTGAGGTTCTTGGTCTCGACGACGAGCGTGTCGCCCTCCCAACGACCGACCGAGTCCCCCTGCCACAACCGGATGCTGTCCGGCAGATGAGGCCGCCCGTCCAAGGGAATCTGCCGCCACGACATGCGCTCGAACAACACGATGACGTAGCCCGGGGGTTGGAGGATCTGGTACGGCGAGGGTGTGTAGTGCGATCGGGGAATGCCTGCGACGAAACAGTGCGCGGTCGGGTCGTCGTATCCCCGCTGCGGCGTGTCCCGGTCGATCCGCTCGGCGCGCGCCCACGGCTGGTATGGGAGCTTGCCGTCGGGAGGATCGATCACAACGCCGCGGCTGGCAGGTGTCAGGAAATCACGTTCCTTGCGTTCGAGCCCGTAATTGGCCCCACCGCCGTCCGACTGATAGAAACCGGACAAATCCGGTTTCCCGTCGGGCATGCGCCGGATGGGCCCCGATGGCTTCTTCTGCGTCTCGTCGCCGTCACCCTGTGCAGAGAGAGCCGCCGGAGAAACTAGAACCAGGACCGCCGCGACCGTCAGACATGTTATTGCGGTGCGGGAGAAGATAAGTCTCATTTAGTCCCACCCTCGGGAGCCGCCGCAGGGCGTCCCGGTTCAGGATACCAGGTACGAGGTTCCCGCTCGAACAAACCGTTGGCTTCCTCGGCTTCGGCAAGGCACTGATACTCGAGCACCCGATCCATGTCCTTGTGGCGATAGAGGGGCATGCTGATCTTCCAAGGTCGGGTGAACACCTTGGGATCCTCGATGGTCACTTCATAAGTAATGGTGTCGGCGTCCCGCAGCGTGTAGCGCTCCACCATCCGCACGGCCGCGGTGTGGAAGTTTCCGGACATGTCCAGCCATGTCCGGTCGTTCTGGCCCGTCACCGTGACCACGAGCGTATCGCCCTCCCAGCGCCCACGCGAGTCACCCATCCAGGAGTCGACATTTGGATGTTTCGGAGGCTGCCCGCTCAGGTAGATCAGCCGGTAGAGCTGCGACCATTCGAACGTCATCGCGACATGTTCGGGAGT
>Ga0247825_10000107_pt1 | contig 46116 bp, 37 predicted proteins | sample 13C_Vanillin_Day_FD_194413 | JGI IMG/M metagenome (GOLD analysis project Ga0247825, IMG submission 194413) | Soil microbial communities from agricultural site in Penn Yan, New York, United States - 13C_Vanillin_Day48 | ecosystem: Environmental > Terrestrial > Soil > Agricultural land | place...
GCTCGGCACGTCGACGCGCCGCCTCAGCATCGTCACCCGATGACCGTGCCATCTTGACGTCGCCCGGTCCTTTGGGATTCCAGGCCCACGTGCGTACCGGTGTGAAATCGAACTTCTTGTCGAATTCGACGCGCACGTCGACCGCGAGCGCGGTATGTACCGCCAACGCAACGCCTGTGGCCGTGATTAACGCGATCGTTCTCCAGTGCGGTGTCATCATAAATGCCACGTTCGCGGGGGTGAACCCGCGCCCTCCTTGCCGTTCGGTTTGCGTGTGCTCGATGTGTCAGGACCGCGTCGCGCCGGTCATTGAACGTAGATGATAGCGCGATTCGATGCAGAACCCGTTCCGATGAGGAAGGCACTCGCCCCGGCCCGGCCGTGGCGGCAGTGTGTGCGGACGATGCGACAGTGTCGCGGATCCCCGCTGACGATGTCTATACGCCGACGACCGTGACCATCGGGGAAAGGTTGCTCGATCATTTCTCCTCCGCGCGCGTCTTCACGCGTGACAGGTGATGCCGCCGTCGTTGAAACGTGCTGCTCCACTCGTGCAGCGGCGGCCGGCCAGGACCTGTTGTAACAACCCGGATTAAGATCACCTGTGTCCAGCCTCGGCCGCCTGATCGGCCTCACCCGCTCTCTGGCCATCTACCACGGCATTCCTGGACGCCAGCGTCCCCTCCGCGCCCTCTACGCAGAATTCGTCAAACCCGGGGCGATATCGGGGCTCACGTCGGCAATCGCACCCGTGGCCGGGCTGCTTTGGGCTGCCGTGTTGTCTCGGTAGAACCGCAACCCGACTTCGCCCGCCTCCCGCGCACGATCTTCGGCCGGAATCCGAATGTGACCGACAGGACGCCCGTGACGCCCATAACTTTCGAGCTCATCAACATCATCGAGTGGACCGACGCGCGTCACCTTCGCCTGATCAAGTAGATGGCGGAGTCGGGGCCGAGCCACCGATCGTACGGGACTGTTGCCAGCACCTCCCATCCCTCGGCTGGCGCATTCGCCACGCGGTAAGGCGGATCGTAGCCCCCGTTTACCCACGGCACGTCGACGTTCCCGTTTGCGTCGCGAGGTGCGCGATCCGCATCCGCGTATAGGCGCCATCCGTTCACGACATAGCCGGCATTGATCTCCTGATCCGGAATTCCCATCTTCCTGAACACCTCGACACCGCGCCAGAGGGCGAGGTCGTACGTACCCAGATCGCGGAGCCCAATGACCGTCACAACGGCATACAACACGATCGCCGCGCTCGCTGCACGCATCGAGAATGCTGGTCGAGCCGAGAGCACGATCGCAAGAACAAGTGGTGTGAACACAAGCGCGTACCGATCTGCAATCAGCCACAATACCGCAACAACCAGGGCATGGAGAGCGACCATGAGCACCAGAAAGATCAGCACCGGATCCCGACGCAGCCCGCCTTTCAGACCGCCCGCAGGCGTTGCCTCCGACCAGCCGTAAGCGGCCATGGCGACGGCCACGAGGAAAATGGCCACACCGAGGGAGACCCAGCCGATTCCCAGTGGCACGTACGGGCCCGCGAAATCCGGCACGAGCGTTCGCATGCTGCCCAGTTCGTTGAGAGCCCAGGTGTTTCCGGTGACGAGAGGGAGGGCAAAGTCGACGCCCAACGCGCGCACGAAGGCCAATGACAGCGCGAGTACCACAAAAATGCCGAAGGTCGGCTTGATCAAGCGCCGACGGAAGCACCCAGCCGAGACAGGAAGCAGCGCCAGCCCCACCGTTCCGCAGAGCAACGCGAAGGTGCCGCCAAGCATTCCTGGAAGAAACCGAACGGAATATTCCTTCAACATCGCGATCCGATCTTCGGGAGAATTGATCATCCACCGGAGGTCGGCCACCTGTTGCACGTGGGACGATGCCCAATAAGCCAGCGCCAGGGCCGAAAGCAGCGGAATCACCGACACGATCGCCCAACGTCCCCTGCGCCTTCCCCAGCCCCCCGGAGCCACGAGCAATGTCAGGAACATGGCAATCGGGGTGACCACGCCAGGCAGCCGTACGGCGATACTGAGTGCCGCAAACACGGCGGCCCAGACGAGCCAGCCCACGCTCTGATGGCGAATGGCGCGAACCATCGCGAGGCTCGCCAGGATCGTCAGGCTGACAAACGGCACGTCGGTCATGAACGAGACGGCCAGCACCGCGTAGACGGGGTAGACAGCCAGGCTCGCGGCCCCAACGAGCGCGGTGGCGCGCGGCACGTCGAGTTCCCGGAGCAACAGATAAAGGGCGCCCAGACCGACGAGCGCAATCAGCACTGTGGACACTCTTAGCGCCGTGAACGAAAACCCAAACAGAAAAGACACGAGCGCGCCCCAGACAATCTGGGCCACGTTGAGGTGGGTCGACAAATCGAGCACTTCGATGCGGCCGGTCTTCAGAAAGTTCTCAACCGACCACGCGTACACCCAGTCATCGACGAACGGCGTGTTCTGAAACGGCGGCCAGCCGTCGCCAACTGTCGGGCTCACGTTCACTTAGAACCTGGCATGCGATGCCTCCAAGACGTCCGTTGTCTGTTAGTGTGGCCCGCGCGGCGATTCAGAGTGGTGATTTCTTTCTCGATTGCTATCTGGGTCGGCCTGTTCCTGAAGATCCCCATGTGGTGAACCTCGACCGTGCGAGCTGGCAGGGGAGTTGCTTGGTAATTGACAGGAGGCAATGACCCATTATGCCAGCCTCGACGTTCAAGTACATCGCAGCGGCGGGTGTGGCGATTGAAGGAGTTCCCACCGAAGGGATGACGATTCGCGCGGCGACGGGACGGGCTCTGGGACGCTTGGGGGGGTTCATCGTCGATGCCGCCGAGCAGCACATCCGTTACTTCGTCGTTCGCCGGCCCGGGTTGTTTGGAAAGACGGGAGTCCTGCCATTTTCCATACCTCGGGTGGACCTGGACGGGCGCGCCATCGAGATTGACGTGAACGATCAGGAGCTGCGGCAACTGCGCAACTTGTCACCCGATGCGCTGATCGCCTGACGAGCTTCGCTGACCTCACCGCTGAGGCTACTGCCGCGTTCATGTTCAGGGCGGCGGCGGAGGAGAATGTGACGCTCTGGGCGTCAGCATCTGAGGCGATCATCAGGATCGGCGCTGGCGATTTTTCACCGGCCGACCTTCCGTTGCAGGTCTGGCCACCAGACGGTCCAGTGCAGCTCCCCATAGTATTGGGACGCCCTCGCCGGTGACGAATACTCATAGCTGTCCTCGTCAGCGTCGTTGTGTTTGCCGCCCGGTCCGACAATCTGGTGTGCCACCTCGTGAGCCGCAACCCTGCCAATCCCGCGGCCGATACCTTCGATGATCGTCGGTCGAGACGCCCCCGGCGGTGCGTACCGTGCGGCTTCAGACGCCACGATGTCGGTCCCGACGAGGGCCGTTCCACCCAGCGGCCCCAGCGGGAGCGCGACACCCGCGTTCGGCAAGCGTCCCTGGTTTGGCAAGGTTTGAACGACGACGACCCGCCAGAAGCCGTCATTGCCGTCCGCGCCCTCGGCGACACGGAGGCGAAGGCCCGCGAAGGCGGTCTCCAGTTCCCTGCGACTCATGTCCCTGATCCTCTGGGCCTCGGCCTCAGTGAACGGCCCGCCAATCGCACTGAGCACGGCTGAAGGCAATACGAGCGCATCCTCGTCGAACCGGAACCCTACGATCGTCGGTGAGCCTTGACAGCGCACCGTCGAGAGGGCGACAAGGATGCTGGCGACCACGACAATCGACCGACGGCCCGGCTTGTCGCTGAGACGCCCAGTGTCCGTGCGCGATCGCATGTCCCGCTATTATGGGTCTGCACAGAGGAGGGCCAGGCAATCACCGGACACTTCGTGTACATCGTCCGCTGCGCCGACGGAACGCTCTACAGCGGATACGCGCGCGACGTGCGTGAACGCGAGAAGGTGCACAACAGCGGGCGCGGCGCTCACTACACGGCGTGCCGTCGACCGGTCATGGTGGTTCACTCCGAATGCTTCGATTCCAAGTCCGAGGCGCTCCAGCGCGAACATCAGCTGAAACGAATGACCAGAGCGAAGAAGGAAGCGCTGATCGCCGCGGCTATGGTGACCGAAGGAGTATCGTGATCAGGCCCGGGGTGTCAGGCTGCAGCGCGATGTCTGACTGCACGGAAGGATTGGGAACGATGACCGTCGGAATGCTGCACGTTGTCTGTGGCAAGCTGGCATCAGGAAAAACGACGTTGGCGAAGCAGATCGCGCTGGATGCTGATGGCGTACTGATCAGCGAAGATGTGTGGCTGTCTCGGCTTTTTTCCTGGCAGTTCCCATTGGACGTTTCAAGAGTATCTGGAACGATCTGCGTGTCTACGGACTGCGCTTGCCCCGCACGTCGCAGACTTGCTTCGGCGCGGCATCTCAGTCGTCTTCGACTTTGCCGGGAATACTCCACAAGAACGGCAGTGGGTGCGCTCGATATTTCAGGAGGCTTCGGCCGAGCACATTTTGCATTGCATCAACGTATCGGATGCAGCGTGCAAGGAACGGCTCCGACGTCGAAATCTTGAAATTACAGAAGGTGCACAGGAGACGACCGACGAAGAGTTCGATGCCATCACGAAGTACTTCGTCCCGCCCTCCCAGCATGAAGGATTCCGGATTCAGGAGTATGGAATAGAGGACGAAGTCATCTAGTTCGCCGCCAAACCGCAATTTGGGACGCCGAGTTGCTGCGGACGACGCTTCGAAAGGCAGGAGCTGGCGTGCGCGATCGAGAACGCGAAGGCCCGACTGAAGCCCGGCAGCCAGCCACGAGCGACACTGAATTCGCTCGATCGCGACGATCTCCTTCAGCGCTTCCGTGACGACGCGTAGTCGTTCATCACATTCGAAGAGGCGTTGAAGGGCGACGTGTATCGCTGAAGTACGACTACAAGGGCCAGAACCCTCGCAGGCGGCTACGGTCGAGCTGCCATGCGATCGAACGCCCCTGTAGAACCCAAGAACCCGTCAGTTCCCTGCCGCGACCGCCGGCACCGGCTTGCCGATGAACTGATACAGGTCTGCCTTCGTCGCCACGCCAGGACCGTGCAGCGGGAGGATGCGCTCGACGTCCAGCTTCAGCTTCTCGACGTTCTCGACGAAATTCGTCGTGTTCGGGCTGACGACCGCCGGTGGCTTCGCCCCGGCGGCTGGCGGTGTGTAGAGATCGACCTCGACCAGGATCTTCTCGGTCGGCAGATACGCCATCAGGATGCCGTCGTTGTGGGCGTTGCCCTCGACCAAATAGAGTTCCAGCGTGCGCCGCTTGTCGGTGATGACGTGCTTGTCGGTGAAGGTCTCGATCTTGAGGGCAGGCGCCTTCTTGGCCAGGGCCAGCCTGTCGGGGTTCAACGTCCGGGGAGCCGATGGAGACAGGACGCGCTCGTAGAACGCCTTGTTCGTCTCATGGGTCACGATCGTGGCGCCGTGTTCGACATAGGTCCGCAGGCCACCGGAATGATCAAAATGATGGTGGGTGTTGATCAGATACCGGATGGGCCCGTTGGTTACTCGTTCGACTTCGCGAATCACTGCCAGCGACCGCTCCTCGTTCTGCGGACCCTCGATCACGGCGACGAAGTTGTTGAACTGAATCGCGACGCTGTGGTGGCTGCCGCCCATGATGTAGTACACCCCGTCGGCGACACGCTCCGCCTTGGCGGCGACCGGCTGCGGCGGCGCCGCCGGCGTTTGCGCCTGCTGCGGGGCGATGTTGACCGGCGCGTTGGGCTTGACGTCGGAGACAACGAGGATGAGCGTGTTGCGACCATCCTGCTTGTTGATGATCGTGGTCGGGAACTTCGCGCCACCGTAATCCTTGTAGTCGCTGAAGTAGGCCTCCACCTTCATGTCGCCGATGACCGTGTTGTCCACCCACGTTTCGACCTTGGAAATCAGGCTCTGGGCATCGATATAAGCGGCGACCTTGTACTTGTTCTGCAGCGTGAACGTCGCCATCGTGTAAGGGACCCCGAGCTGGGTCACCGACTCAACGGTGGTTGGATTGGCCGCCGCTCCTTTCAAGAACGCGTAGGGAGTGAGCCAGACATCGAACTGCTGCCCCCAGGGCGCCCCGGGTGCAATTGTCTGGTCCTGTTTCTGCTCGTTGCCGCCCTGAATTCGTACCGTTTGCACGCGCGAGGCGGGAGAGCCGGTGGCGCCGAAGTCGACCTCACGGGTGTACGACTTCACCCGAACCAGCGGCCAGTCGGCCTGCGGATTTCTGTTCTGCCCGATCCCGGCGTTCGAACCCGAACCCGAGTACTGAATAGTGTTCACGCTGGCAGCGCCCATGGCTTTTTCGACGGCCGCCAGGACGCTCTTGGCATCGGTCGGCGGCGGCGGTACCGGCTTGGTCTCGGGGGCAGCCGGTTTGGCCTCCTGGGCAAGTGCCATTGCCGGAACAACTGCGGCAGCCATCGTGAGCACAACTACAGCGATATGCTTTCTGACCATGGTCGTTCTTTGCTCCTCGAATTCAGGTAAATTGCAGGTAATTATTATTCCAAAGCGGTTTACTTTGGCAACACACGGTCCTTGCACCATGCGACAACGACACGCGTGCCGCGCTTCAAGCTGACCATTGAATACGCCGGCGGCCGGTACAGCGGCTGGCAGATTCAACAGAACGCCAGGACAATCCAGGGAGAACTCGATCGCGCCGTCCGCGCCGTCACCGGACGGAAGGATTTCGAACTCTACGGATCGGGTCGCACCGACGCCGGCGTCCACGCGCTGGGACAGGTCGCGCACCTCGACGTCGTGACCAGCCTGCCGCCCGGCATGCTCGAACGTCGGCTGAACGACGAGTTGCCGAGCGACATCAACATCCTCTCAACCGCCGTCGTTCCGCACCGTTTTCATGCGCGTTACGACGCGGTGGCCCGCACTTACCTCTATCAGATTTCGCGGCGCCGGACCGCCTTTGCCAAAGCGTATGTCTGGTGGGTCAAGGACCCGATCGACGTCAACCGCATGCGCGAGGCGGCCACGCGCTTCGTCGGCATGCGCGATTTTCGGTCCTTTGCTCAAGAGGATCGGCCGCCGGCTGAAACCGGGCCTGCCGACGACGGGAAACGATCGACGCTCGTACTGGTGGAGCGGCTGGACATCGCCGAGGAGAACGACCTGGTGCTGATCCGGGTCGAAGGGTCCCACTTCCTGTGGAAGATGGTCCGACGCCTCGTGGGTGTGCTGGTGGAGATCGGCCGTGGTGCACTGGAACCCGACGCGGCCGGGGAATTCCTGGTCACCCCGTCAGGGACGCCCGCACGGCTGACCGCGCCACCGTCTGGCTTGTTCCTGGAGCGGGTCACATACGAAGCGGACAGTCGTCGCGCCGCTCGTCCGCTTCGCGCGGTTATCCCGCTTCGCTCCGCCGACGGCTGATCGACCAATCCGGGCCGAAGCGCACGCCCAGGACGAGCCGGACAACCCGCGCGTAGCTCGCGACGCCCGATTCGACGCGGTTGGCCTTGAGATACCGGTCGTAGACCTGCCGCCCGGCCGTCGCCAGGCGGGGGCTGATCTGTTCCTCTATGCGGGTGCGGATGGCCGCCAGATCGGCGCGCGGGCCCGAGGCGAGATCCGCCGCGACCGCGACACGCACGTCATCGCGCATCGCGGCGGCGAGCTCCGAATAGAGGAAGAGCCAGCCGCTGTACTGCGACGGCGGAGACGCGCGCATGCAAGCCAGCCAGCCGACGAAGTTGGCGTCACCTTCGTCGGCCAGCCCGGCCAGATGGCTCCACTCGTGGGCCAGGACGAAAGGGCGTTCGAAGGGCAGCAGCGCCGTCGAGGCCAGCGTCTCGAGAAAGTACGGATCGGTCATGCCGTCGGTTGCCGTGCGCCGAAAGTACCAGTCGAGCAACGTCGTTTTAGGACGCCCGACCCGCACGATGCCGGCGCCCCCGATTTCCCGATCGACCCGCGCAAGGGCGGCGGCCAGCAGCGGGTCGACCGCATCGGGCGCCGGCCAGCCCGCTTCGTGTGCGGCGGGGTGGAGACGGTTCAACTGATTGACCGCCGTCAGCCCCAGAGCCTTCAGCGCTTCCGCCGTCACCGCGCCTTCATCGAACGCCAGTTTGTCGGCGAGCGGCGTTCGGCGGTAGTTCAACCCCCAGATCAACAGAAAGAATATGTAGAAGGAGGCAGCCCACACGACCGTGCGCACGACGATGGTGGCCGCACCGGGCAGCCAGCTCGAGTCGCGATTCAAATCGCGCACGGCGAGCACGAGCCACCCACCCAACACCACGACGAGCAACAGATCGAATATCGCAAGCGAGGTGAGATTGGAGATCGCCGTCACCTGAGACTGAAGCGCCGGGTAGGCGCTTGTCGAGTAAAAGCGCTCCACCCCGGCGGGCGACATCGGGGCCGCGGCCGCGGCCGCGGCCAGAACGACGATGAGTGCGCCTTTCCGTCGAACCGCAAGAGGGCTCATCAGGCGTGAAGCTCGCGTCTCAGAAAAGCGAGGGTCTTTGCCCATGCGTCCGAAGCCGCGCGACGATCGTAGACCTCCGGCCGATCGTCGTTGAAGAACGCGTGCGCGGCGTCGGGATACGTGTGGAACGAATGCGCCTTGCCGAGCTCTGTGAGCCGGCGGTCGAGATCGGCTACGACCTGCGGCGTCACGAACGTGTCCTTGCCGGCGAAGATCCCGAGCACGGCGGACTGGAGCGCTGGAAGGTCCGGTTTGACATTGGGATGGCCGCCGTAGAAGACAACGCAGGCGCCGACCTTGGAATTTCGGCACGCAGCAAACAGCGACAACGCTCCGCCCATACAGAAACCGATCGTCCCGACAGCCGAACCGGTGACCTCCGGCCGCGCCGCCAGAGCGTCGATCGCGGCCGCAAGATCGCGCGCGGCCTCTTCAATCCGCAAACTCATCATCAGCTTTCCGGCCTCATCGGGTGACTTGGCCGTTCTCCCATGAAACAGGTCGGGCGCCAGGGCAACGAACCCCTCCGCGGCAAACCTGTCGGCCACGTTCTCGATGTGCGGGACCAGCCCCCACCATTCCTGAATCACGATGACTCCGGGTCCAGGGCTCGCCGGACGCGCCAGGTATCCCGGCGTCATCGTTCCGTTGGCCTTGAACGTAATGCGCTCCCCCACGATGTCCTCCTCGGCCGCTCGACTCGCGCGTCGAACCTCGCGGTTCCGATTTGATACGGGTTCGTCTGCCACGGCAAGACCCATATCGACCCGTCGCGTCCGGTCTGAGCCGTGCAGGCTCAGTGTGGCTCGCCCGATAAGGTAGATCGAGAAAACTGTCGTATGTTCCGACTTTTTTGCTGCGCGCTCGTCACGATCGTGGTCGCTCTGTCGCTGGACGTTTCAGCGCAATGGCCCCACGTGCTGCCGGGCACGGGTCCTGACGCCTTTGCCACCATCGGCGGCACCGCTCTCGACTCGATAAACGCCCCGCTGGCCAACGCCAACGTCCGCCTCCGGGACGCGCGCTCGGGCCGGAGCATGGAAATAGTGAGAACCGACCGGGACGGCCTCTTCGCCTTCCGTCCCGTGGATCCCGGCAGCTACGTCGTTGAAATCCTACCGAGAACCGGACGTCGGTGCTGGCCGCCAGCCAGGTGCTCAACGTCGAAGCGGCCCAGGTCGCCTCTGTAACAGTCAGGCTTCCCTTCAGGGCCACGGGGCTGCTCGGAATTTCGCCGTCAACCGCCAGCGTCGTTGCCGCAGAAGCGGCGCTCGCTGGGATCCTGTTGATCCATATTACGGGCACGGCGACGTGCGACACCCTCCAGTAGCCTGACGCGATGCCCGACCCAAGCACGACGCCGACGCGGCCTGGTCAGGGGCCAGGTCAGAGTCCCGGCGGCCACGGCGTACAGCCGGCCGTGACACACAACCCGGCCAACGACGAGATTCGACCGGCCGGCCGCAAGGCATCGGATCACGCCCGAAGCCGCACTGACCCAGGCGGGAGTCCGTTTCAGCTCGCCAGCCGTCACCCCGCCTCCTGCTTGCCGGCCACATAGCGCATCGGTCCCGCAGCGGCGCCGCTCATCAACGCCTCGCGGTAGATCGGAATGAGTTCGGTCGCCAGCCGTTCCCGATTGAACGATCGCTCGGCGGTGGTGCGCGCCGCACGTCCGAGACGCGCGCGCAGGTCTGCATCACCGACGAGGGTCACAATCTGACGCGACAGATCCGCCGCGTCGCCGGGTGTGTGCACAAGCGCATCCACTCCGGCCGTGACGATTTCTGCAGCGCCGCCGGCATTGCTCACGATCACCGCGCGTCCACAAGCCATCGCTTCGGCAATGACCAGACCGAACGGCTCGGGCGAAGTACTAGCGTGCACGACCACATGAAGGGCGCGAAAGGCCGCTTCCGGCGTGTGAACGAAACCGGTGAAGCCGACGCGATCGGCGACGTCAAGCGAGCGCGCAAGCTGACGGAGCTCGTCGACTGAATGCTGGCTGCCCTCGGTGTGGTACACGGCGTCCCCCACGATGTACCCGCGGAGCGGCACATCCGTGGGAATCCGGGCGATCGCCTCGAGAAAGGTCGCGTGCCCCTTCCACCGCGCCATCGTCGCCACGAGACCGACGCGAACGGTCTGCGGCAAGGCTTGTGGCATTCCGGCCATCGCATCGAGATTGGTACGAGCTCCTCCGGGCGAAAAGCGACGGAGGTCGACACCGTTTCTGACCGTCACGACACGTGCGCCGGCGCCGAGGACCTCTCTGGCATCTGCGGCCACGCTCTCCGAATTGGCGACGACGGCCGCCGGCCGCGCATGCCAGCGCAGCAGCCTGGTGGTTGCCGGCCTCATCCCCAGGTAGTCGTGGACGTGCCACACGAGCGCGGGTCGGCGCGTGGCTCTGTTCGCCCAGGCCCCGAGCACGTGCATCTTCAACCCGTTGGTGTGGACAACGTCCGGACGGAACAGATCAATCGATCGACGGAGTGCCGCTCCGTATCCAAGGGCTGCAGGCGAAGCGAACGCGATTTGCGCCGCGAAACGGGCGCTGCCGCCTGAAGAGATGGCACCGTGTTTGCCGAGTCGCCCGAGCGAAGGAGGAAACGCCACGATTTCGGTGGTCACACCGAGGGCCTGCGCCTGCGCGATCAATGGACCGTCGGAGGCAGCGAGCAGGTGTAGCGGCCACGCGGGTTGGGCTTGACGAAGGCTGGCCAGAATGTCGAGCAGGCTTGATTCGGCGCCACCCAGCTGACCCGTCGGGTTGAGGTACATCACGCGCATGGGTGCCCTGCGAGAAGCCGACGCCTCAGAAGAACCGGCCGGCAATCGTGATGGTGCCGGTGCGAGCCACGAGGGCGGCGACGGTCTCAGGCCTGTCGGGTCCGCCTCTGAACGAGCGCGGCTCCGATCTCTGCTGCGCGTGCACCGTGACGGCTGAAAGCGTCAGAGCCAGCAGCAGCGGAACTCTCACCATCGTCTCCCTTCGTCGTTAGTCCGCGATGCGCGTGACGGGAATCCCGAGCTGGCGCGCTTTTCTGTAGAGATTGGGACGCTGGATGCCGAGCGTCTGCGCTGCGTCCGCCATCCGCCAGTTGTGATGCTGCAGCACCGCCGAGATGTAGTCGCGTTCGAACTTCAGTCGCGCTTCGCGCAGATTGCCGGTCGGGACAAAACGCGCTGGCGCCCGCTGCAGATTCAAGGCAGGCAGCAGATGCTCGACCTGGATGTCGTGATCGCCAGGCTCGGCCGCAACTCGCGCAATCGCGGCCTGGAGCTCGGCGAGGTTCCCCGGCCAGGTCACCGCCGCGATCAGGGCGAGGGCGGCGTGGGTGAATGCTCGCGGCTGTCGTCCTTGTTCGATCATCCTCTCGTCGAGCACCCGCGATGCGATCGCCGGCACATCTTCGAGACGCTGCCTCAACGGCGGCAAATCGATCCGTACTGCAGCCAGGCGGCGGAAGAGATCCCCGCGGAGGCGGTGCGCATGAACGTCCGCATCAACGGCTGGCGACGCACCGGCCACAAAGCGGACCTCAGTCGCGACCGGTTCCCCATCGATGAGAACCTCACCGTCGCGTGCGATTCGCGCGAGCCGCGCTTGAACGGCGGCAGGCAAGTCGGCAACATCCTGAAGGAAAACCGTGCCGCCGCGAGCCAAGGCTATGCGGCTGTCGCGCGACACGGGCTCGAGGTGAGCGGAGGCCGTCGGAGCGGGTGTACCGAAAAACAGCTGCATGATTTGTGAGGCGTCTGCCCCGTCGCCGTCGAGCGCCACGAAGGGCGCTGAGGCTCGACGGCTGCGGCCATGCAGCTCGCGCGCAATCGAGAGGACATCGGTGCCAGGTTCGGCTGTCAGAAGGACGCTGGCCTCGAGCGACGCGGCGCGGCGGATGAGCTCGTGGACACGGGTAATGGCCCCCGAATGCCCGACGAGCTCGAGGGCAGTTGGCGAGGGGCGTGCGAAACGGACGGTCTTGGCGGCGGCCGACATCAGTGGATCTGCCATAAGAAATGCCCGTTTGACCTCAAGAGAGCTCGCCCCGTGGTCACAGATGCACTTTATGAGGCGACCTAAACGGCGCTCAAAGCGCCAATGAACGACTTAATATGACTTTAATGACCTGCAATGTCAAGACCGACACCGTTCTGGCTCGACCTCGACACAACTCGTCCACGTCTGACGCGCGGCGAGAGCACCCGTATCCTTTGCTTTTAACCTACTTAGATCTAGTAAGTTATCCGCGGGTGACAGTCCGCCTCACGTGTGTTATCGGTCCCGCCGGTTTGTATCGATACGAGCGGGCGCTCTGTATCGTTCAGGAGACAATCGGCCGTGGCTAACCAGAGCGGCGCCGTCTTCTTCGATCTTCACGCGGCGGGCCGCCTTCGAAGTCGCGACGTGCTGCTGATCGACTCGAACGCCGATCTCATCGGGTGCTACGAAACGGTGCGGGACCATTGCGAACACGTGCTGTCGTGTCTCGACGGCCTCGCCCGTGGCCATGCGGGTGCGGGCCGCACGCACTACTACGCCGTTCGCGACGAGCGCTTCAACCCGCTTCGCGATGTCAATCGTCAGGCCGACGGACGGATCGCCTACACCCCGGAGCTGGCGGCGATGCTGATTTACCTGAATCGGACCGGCTTCAACGGTCTGTTCCGCCTGAATGCGCGCGGCGGTTTCAATGTGCCAGCCGGCAGGTATTCACAGCCCGCCATCGTCAATCGCGACAGGCTGCGGCGTGTCGCCGAGGCGCTGGCCGCTCCCGGCGTGCGGTTGTTCCGGGGATCATTCGAATCGGCGCGCGAGATGGCCGACGCCGGCGACTTCCTCTATGCCGATCCACCGTATGCGCCCGTCAGCCGAACCGCGAACTTCACCGCCTACACCGCGGCGCGATTTGACGATGCCGACCAACGGCGGCTGCAGCAGCTGATCATCGCCGTTGCGCGGCGTGGCTGCCACGTCCTCGTCAGCAACTCGACGGCTTCAGAAATCGAACCCGGGCCTGAAGGACAGTCAGGCTCCCGCCAGCCAGATCAGCTGACAACACAAGGGGCAGGCATACGCCATGCGGAGGTCGGCGACAAAGGAAACGAACCCGCCAGCGCCGCGATTGGTACACGACGGGCAAATCGCCGCGGTTCCCGCCTCGAGCGTCGCCACGCGCAGCGGTCGCCCTGTGGTCGGACAGGGGACGACGTCCGGGCTCGCGGTGTGCTTCGACACCCGGGGTCGCCCATGCTCGTCGGTATGCCAGTGGAAGAGACCGCTGAACAGATCGGTCCGGCTTCTGAGGGACGTTGGAGTCATTTTGGCGCGCGGATGGTAGCACACCGATCCACATACCGCAACATATGGGGGGTGTTCCGGAGTCTCCCGCATGCTAATCTTGTGCAGGCTCAAGCGTGCAGCCCCCGCTCATGTCGCGCGAAAGTGGCGGAACTGGCAGACGCGCCGGACTTAGGATCCGGTAGCCGCAAGGCTATGGGGGTTCGAGTCCCCCCTTTCGCACCAGCCTTCGCTCCCGTAACATTCACCCGGTGTCACGGCGCTCACGAGCTTCGCAACGACCGGTCGCGCTACGCCGCCCCAGGCGCGGAGACTGATGAAAACCGAATTCATCGATGTCAACGAGACGCGCAAGAACGTGCGCGTCGAAATCCCCAGCGACGTCGTGGACGCCGAGATCGACCGGGTGGCGCGCGGCTACTCGCGCACTGTGAAGGTCCCAGGGTTCCGTCCGGGAAAGACGCCGCCGCGCGTGATCAAACAGCGCTTCAAAGAGCAGATACTCCACGAAGTCGCCCACGATCTGATTCCCCGCGTGGTCGACGACGTGCTCCGGGAGCGAGGCGTCGAACCGGTCGACACCCCCGACGTACGCGAAGTGACGATCGAAGCGGGTCAGCCGCTCACCTTCACGGCCTCGTTCGATACGGTTCCGGCATTCGAGCCGGGCGAATATTCGACGCTCTCGCTCCGGCGCGCGTCCAGCCACGTCGAGGACAAGGCCGTAGACGAAGCCTTGGAGCGCTTGCGGCAGCGAGCCGCTCGTTTCGAACCGGTCGAGGGGCGAGGCATCGATCATGGCGACACGGCTCTGGTCGATCTCCAGCGGTGGGAGAGCGCCAGCGAGCCGGATCAGGACGCCGGGACGCCGGCGCAGGCGACGGACCCGCGCAAAACAGGTGCGGAAACGCACAAAGGTGTCAGCGTCGAGCTCGGCTCGTCGGCCAACCCGACGGGATTTGACGAACAGCTGCTCGGCCTCGAGCCCGGCGCGGGCAAGACCTTCACCATTCGTTTTCCGACCGACTACCCGGCCGCGGAGCTCGCCGGCAAGGCCGTCACCTATACCGTGACCGTGCACGGCATCAAGAAGCGGGTCCTTCCCCTGCTTGACGACGAATTCGCGAAAGATTTGGGAGAGTTCGAGACCCTCGGGGCGCTCCGCGCGCGGGTGCGCGAGGATCTCGAGCACGAGGCGCGGCATGCGGCCGAGCGCGACATTCGAAGCGATCTTCTGAAGCAGCTGGCCTCACGTGTGCCGTTCGACGTCCCCGCGTCGCTGGTCGAGCGCGAACTCGACCGCCGCGTGGAGGACTTCGCGCGCCGGTTGATGGAGCAGCGCGTCGATCCGCGGCAGGCGGGCATCGACTGGGGCGCGTTCCGCGAAGCGCAGCGTGACGCGGCGCGCGAAGCCGTCGCGGGCGCCCTGGTTCTCGACGAGGTGGCGCGCCGGGAGCATCTGGAGGTCAGCGACGACGAGGCCGATCGGGAGATCGGCCGCTTCGCGGAGCGGGCCGGCCGGACACCGGCCTCGGTGCGTGCGCGACTCGAGAAGGAAGGCGGGATGTCGCGTATCTACTCGGGTTTGCGCCGGGAGAAGTCGATTGACTTCCTCATGGCGCGTGCTACTATCTCTGGAGAAGCGTAAGACTTCCCGCGCTATCTTCCCCATCACACTGCCACTGCCTATGCGTGATCAGGTTCCCGATTCTCGTCTGCAACTCGTCCCGATGGTCGTCGAACAGACCAACCGTGGCGAACGGGCGTACGACATTTTTTCGCGGCTTCTGAAGGACAGCATCATCTTCATCGGCACGCCGATCGACGACACGGTGGCCAACCTCGCCATCGCGCAGATGCTCTTCCTCGAGGCAGAGGATCCCGATAAGGACATCCAGCTGTACCTCAACAGTCCGGGGGGGTCGATTACGGCCGGGATGGCGATCTACGACACGATGCAGTTCATCAAACCCGACGTGCAGACGATTTGCATCGGGCAGGCGGCCTCCATGGCCGCCGTTCTGCTGGCCGCCGGGGCCAAGGGCAAGCGATATTCCCTGCCGAATTCACGGATCGTCATCCACCAGCCGCTGATGTCTGGCCTGGCTGGCCAAGCGACCGATATTGATATTGCGGCACGTGAAATCCTGCGAATGCGGGAGCGCATCAACGACATCCTGGTCCACCACACAGGGCAGTCGCTGAAGCGTATCCAGGACGACACAGAACGCGACTACATCATGTCCGCCGACCAGGGTAAGGAATACGGTATTATTGACGATGTCATCCGGAGAAGGGCCTGAGGGCGGTGGACGTAAACGGCTGAGGGCGAAGGGCTAAGGGCGAGCACGCAATGGTGAAAAAGGCCGGGGAAACCGAAGTCCTGCGGTGTTCCTTCTGCAACAAGGACCAGAACGACGTCCGCAAGCTGATCGCCGGTCCTACCGTCTTCATTTGCGATGAGTGCGTCGAGGTCTGCAACGACATCATCGCGGACGACAATCGCTTCGAGAACCGCGGAACCCGTTCGTCGCTTCCGACGCCGCAGGAAATCAAGAAGTTCCTCGACGAGTACGTCATCGGACAGGAGCGCACGAAGAAGAAGCTGGCCGTCGCCGTTTACAACCACTACAAGCGCATCGAAATCCAGAAGCAGCCGCGCAGCCGGAACGACATCGAGCTGACCAAGAGCAACATCCTGCTGATCGGCCCGACCGGCACCGGCAAGACGCTCCTCGCCCAGACACTGGCCAAGCTGCTCTCCGTTCCCTTCACCATCGTCGACGCCACGACCCTCACCGAAGCCGGGTATGTCGGCGAGGACGTCGAGAACATCATCCTCAAGCTTCTTCAGGCGGCGGGCGGCGACATCGAGAAGTGCCAGCAGGGCATCATCTATATCGACGAGGTCGACAAGATCTGCCGCAAGGACGAAAACCCTTCCATCACGCGCGACGTGTCTGGTGAGGGCGTCCAGCAGGCGCTGCTCAAGATTCTCGAGGGCACGGTGGCGAACGTCCCGCCACAGGGCGGCCGCAAGCACCCGCATCAGGAGTTCTTCCAGGTCGACACCAGCAACATCCTCTTTATCTGCGGTGGGGCGTTCGTCGGCCTCGACAAGCAGATCGAGCGTCGAGTCGGAAAGAAGACGCTCGGCTTCAAGGCCGACGTCAAATCGTTGCGAGGCCGCGACATCGGCGCGACGCTCGAGCAGCTCGAGCCCCAGGATTTGATCAAGTATGGCCTGATCCCGGAGTTCGTCGGCCGGCTGCCGGTCGTCGGAACGCTGCACGAGCTCGACAAGGCGGCGCTCATCCAAATCCTCACCCAGCCGCGCAACGCCATCACACGGCAGTACATGAAGCTGTTCGAGTACGAGAACGTGAAGCTCCGCTTCACCGACGACGCCCTGGAGGCGATCGCCGAGTCGGCGCTTGAACGCAAGATCGGCGCACGTGGTCTTCGGATGATCATCGAGGAATTGATGCTCGATCTGATGTATCAGGTGCCCAATCAGAAGAAGCTGCGCGAGATCACGATTACCCGCGAGGTCGTGACGGCCAAGGACAAGCCGATCACGCTCATCGAGAAAGCAGGATAGAACTATTGGGTAATCGGGTAATCGGGTAATCGGGTAATTGATGGCGGGATTGGCTGCTCGGCCGATCCACCAATCAATTACCCGATTACCCGATTATCCAATTACCCGATACTGTTATGGAGACCCCGTTGGAAGTCTACGAAACCCTGCCCATCGTTCCGCTACGCGATGTGGTCGTCTTTCCTCACATGATGATGCCTTTCGTCATCGGACGACCGTCGTCGACGCGTGCGCTCGAGCACGCGCTGTTGAAGGACAAGCGCATTTTCCTGGCAGCGCAGCACGACGCCTCGGTGGACGACCCGCGGCCCGAGGACATTTACACGATGGGCTGCGTGGCGAACGTGGTGCAGAGCCTGAAGCTACCCGACGGCAACATCAAGGTGCTAGTGGAGGGCGTCGATCGCGCACGCGCCGTGGAGTGGAAAGAGGACAAAGGCTTCTACCGCGTCGTGGTCAAGGTGCTGGCCAAGCAGCGCGAGACGAGCCCGGACGCCGAAGCGACGATGAGCCGCGTCGTGTCGCTCTTCGAGCAGTACGTCAAGCTGTCGAACAACCTGAATTTCGACGCCATGATTGCCGCCGTCCGCGTGGACGATCCCGGCAAGCTGGCCGACACGATCGCCGCCCACCTGCTGGTCGGCGTGGACGAGAAGCAGAACCTGCTCGAGATCATCTCGCCGCTCGAACGGCTGAACCGGATTGCCGGCATTCTCGAAATCGAGGTGGACAAGCTCCAGGTCGATCGCCGCATTCAGTCCCGCGTCAAGAAGCAGATGGAGAAGGCGCAGAAGGAGTACTACCTCAACGAGAAGATGAAGGCGATCCAGAAAGAGCTCGGCCGCAAGGACGAGAAAGGCAACGAGGTCGACGAGCTCAAGAAGAAGATCGAACAGTCGAAGATGCCCAAGGACGTCGAAGAGAAGGCCATCCAGGAGCTCAAGCGCCTGGAAGCGATGCCGCCGATGTCCGCCGAGGCCACAGTCTCCCGCAACTACATCGACTGGCTGGTCGCGGTGCCGTGGCACAAGAAGACGCGTGAGAGCCGCGATCTCAAGCGCGCCGAGGAGATCCTCCACGAGGACCACTACGGGCTCGAGAAGATCAAGGAACGCATCCTCGAGTTCCTGGCCGTGCGCGCGCTCGTCAAGAAGCCCAAGGCGACCATTCTGACCTTCTCTGGCCCGCCCGGAGTCGGCAAGACCTCGCTCGCCAAGTCGATCGCGCGTGCGATGAACCGCAAATTCGTCCGTCTGTCGCTCGGCGGCGTGCGCGATGAGGCGGAGATCCGCGGCCATCGCCGCACGTACATCGGCGCCTTCCCCGGCCAGATCATCCAGATGATGAAGAAGGCCGGTACGATGAATCCCGTGTTCCTCCTCGACGAAGTCGACAAGATGTCGATGGACTTCCGGGGCGACCCGTCCGCGGCCCTGCTCGAGGTGCTCGACCCCGAACAGAACCATACGTTCCTGGATCATTACCTGGACGTCGAGTACGACCTGTCTCACGTCATGTTCATCTGCACCGCGAACGTCCTGCACACCATCCCGCAGGCGCTGCGCGACCGCATGGAAGTGCTGCAGCTTGCCGGGTATACCGAGCTCGAGAAGATCGAGATTGCCAAGCGGTTCCTGGCACCGAAGGCCATCGAGGGCGCCGGCTTGACAAAGGACAACATCAGCTTCACCGACGAGGCGATTCAGACCGTCATCAACCGGTACACGCGTGAAGCCGGCGTGAGAAACCTCGAGCGGGAAATCTCATCGATCTGCCGCAAGGTCGCCCGCAAGGTGGTCGTCGAGGGCAACAAGTTCTCGGAGGAAATCACGGCGGAGAAGGTCACGCAGTATCTCGGCGTGCCGCGGTTCCGCAACACCATGGCCGAGGAGTCCAACGAGATCGGCATCGCCACCGGTCTGGCGTGGACCGAAGTCGGCGGCGAGATTCTGGTGACCGAGGCGACGCTGATGCCGGGCAAGGGGCACCTCACGCTCACCGGCAAGCTGGGCGACGTCATGCAGGAATCGGCGCAGGCGGCGATGAGCTACGTGCGCTCGAAGGCCGAAGAGTTCGGCATCCCCAAAGAGTTCAACCGCAAGACCGATGTCCACGTGCACGTGCCCGAGGGGGCCATTCCCAAAGACGGACCGTCGGCCGGCATCACGCTCGCCACCGCGCTCGTCTCGGCCCTGACACGCGTCGCGGTCAGGAAGGACGTGGCGATGACGGGCGAGATCACGCTCCGTGGAAAGGTGCTGCCGATTGGGGGCGTGAAGGAGAAGGTGCTGGCGGCCCATCGGGCCGGCCTCAAGAACATCGTGCTGCCAAAGGACAACGAGAAAGATCTGGCCGACATTCCGAAAAACGTGCTGGACACCTTGAACGTCTATCTGGTCCAGACGATGGATGAAGTCCTGAAGATTGCGCTGGTCGGACCGCTGACGGCTCTCTCGCCCGAAGCGCAGGCGGCGCCTGTCGATACCGGAATCGTCGACGACACCATTACTCACTAAGGCTTGAGGCGTAGGGCTTGAGGCTCGAATCGGCTGAAGCCGTGAGCCACGAGCCACGAGCCATTGAAAGTCGAAGCCACTTTTGTCACGAGCGCCGCTGGCGCGGCAGACTTCCCCCGCGACGGCCGGCCGAGTGTGGCGCTCGTCGGGCGATCGAATGTCGGCAAGTCGAGTCTGATCAACGCGCTCGTGAGGCGGCGGCTGGCACGGACCAGCGCAGCCCCGGGCAAGACCCGGCTCGCCAATGTGTACCTCGTGGCACGAGCGGGTCGCGAGTCTCTCTACCTCGTGGACCTGCCGGGCTACGGTTACGCGCGCGGAGGCGGCGAAACGGCTCGCGCGCTCGACGAGGTGACGCGGTCCTTTTTCAGGCGGGGCGACGCGGAAGGGAGGATCGCGACGGCGACCACCGCGTTGCTCACGGTCGACGCAAGGCATCCGGGCCTCGACCGCGATCGGACGGCGTGGGGGTGGCTGCAGCAGACGGTCGCTGCTGCAGGCATCGTCGCGACCAAGACCGACAAGCTCTCGCGCGTCCAACGGCAGCGTGCGTTACGCGAACTCGAAGCCGTATTTGAACATCCCGTGCTGCCGGTGTCGGCCGCCACGGGCGAAGGACTGGACGAACTGTGGATACTGATCGACACGCTGGCGAGCCAACGCAGCAGCAGCCGCAACCCGCACAGCCGCAAGGCCAACCAGCCGCCGGAGCGCAACCCGGCAAGGGCAACGGCGCCGCGGCCCCCGAAAAGATAGAGCGGATCGACCTCGCGACGCTCAAGGACATGAGCGTCGGGGCCCTGACGAAGGTGGCCAAGCAGCTCGACGTGCCGGGGGCCACCGGCATGCGCAAGCAGGAACTCATCTTCGAGATCCTGAAGGCGCGAGCCGAGAAGAGCGGCCTGATCTTTTCAGAAGGGGTCCTCGAGGTGCTGCCAGACGGGTTCGGCTTCCTCCGCGCGCCGGATTACAACTACCTGCCGGGACCCGACGATATCTACGTCTCCCCTTCCCAGATCCGGAAATTCGATCTCCACACCGGCGACACCGTGTCGGGACAGATTCGGCCTCCGAAGGACGGGGAGCGGTATTTCGCGCTGATCAAAGTCGAAGCGGTCAACTTCGAGCCTCCGGAGCGGGCGCGCGAGAAGGTGTTCTTCGAGAACCTCACCCCTCTCTATCCGCAGCAGAAAATCTCGCTCGAGACCGACGCCGAGAATCTCTCGGCGCGGGTGCTCGACATGATGGTCCCGATCGGAAAGGGTCAGCGTGGCCTCATCGTCGCGCCGCCCCGCACCGGGAAGACGATGCTGCTGCAGAACATCGCGAACAGCATCACCCACAACCACCCGGAGGTCTACCTGATCGTGCTGCTGATCGACGAGCGGCCGGAAGAGGTGACCGACATGCAGCGGTCGGTTCGGGGGGAGGTCATCTCCTCGACGTTCGACGAGCCGGCGCAGCGCCACGTGCAGGTCGCCGAGATGGTCATCGAGAAGGCGAAGCGGCTCGTGGAGCACAAGAAAGACGTCGTGATCCTCCTCGACTCGATCACGCGACTGGCCCGCGCCTACAACACCATCGTGCCCCCGTCCGGCAAGGTGCTCTCTGGCGGCGTCGACAGCAACGCCCTGCAGCGACCGAAGCGATTCTTCGGAGCCGCACGCAACATCGAAGAGGGCGGCTCGCTGACGATCATCTCGACGGCATTGGTGGATACGGGCTCGCGAATGGACGAGGTCATCTTCGAAGAGTTCAAAGGCACCGGCAACCTCGAAATCCACCTCGATCGCAAGCTGACGGACCGCCGCGTGTTTCCCTCGATCGACATCACGAAGAGCGGGACACGTAAGGAGGAGCTGCTCATCCCGAAGGACGATCTCAACCGCGTGTGGGTCCTGCGTAAGGTGCTCACGCCGCTGTCGCCCGTCGAGGCCATGGAGCTCCTGTTGTCCAAGATGTCGAAGACCAAGACCAATCAGGATTTTCTCGCGTCGATGAGCAACGGCAGGGGCTAACCGCGGTCCGGCCTTCGTTCGCAGCGCCATTATCCATGCGGTGAAGTCGACGCCCGTGAGCGGACGGCATGTCGTTTCGCGCCGTGGTGTTATACTAAACGTTTAGACATCGCTCGAAGGAGTTCGCTGTGAAAGAGGGGATCCATCCCAAGTATCACGAGGTCGAGGCACGGTGCGCCTGCGGAGCGACCTGGAAGACCCGGTCCACGAAGCCCGAGCTGCACCTCGAGATCTGCTCCAACTGTCACCCGTTCTTCACGGGCCGACAGAAGCTGATCGATACCGAGGGTCGAGTGGAACGGTTTACGAAGAAGTTCGGCGCACAGACATCTGAGAGCCGGAAGAAGGCCGCCAAGGCCGCCAAGAAGGAAGCGACGGCTGCCGCCAGGTGACGTCGGTCAGGTCTCGACTCTCGAATCGAAATTGAGACGCGAGACCTGAGAGTTCCCCAGTTTCCTTTCGATCCTTCCCAATCGATGCCGAACGGCCCGGGTCCAGGCCGAGGCCGGCTGGTGTGGTGTCCGAGGTGACGACCCCAGACTTGCCAAGGCGAATGCCTTCGCCGTAGCGAGATCGCGGACCCGATGTTCGTGGTGAACGGCGAGCGCCTGATTGGCCTCCCTGGCAAAATGCGGCGGACACGACGGGGTGGCGAGCAGCTCCTGCCAGAAGGCCGCGGCATCATCCCATCGACGCGCACGGCGACACAGCAGCGCCAGAGCTCTGGCGGCGTCGCGTCTCACCAACGCGGACCCGGCGGCGAATGCGAGCTCGTAGGCCTCCTCCGCCCGCAGCGTGAGCCCGCACCGCGCATACAGTCGTCCCAGCGCCAGCGCCTCGCCAGCATCGCGAGCGGTTGCGGGACCACCTCTCACCAGATCGAGGAGCCGCGACGTCAACCCGGCCAGCGACAACAGATCGAGCCGGTTGTGCCAGAGGATCTCAGCCAGAGGTCCAGCGTCACCCGTGTGAACGAATTCGAAATACCGGGCCGGAATGTCAGGGCCTGGAACATCACCGGAGCGTCGGGCCCCCAGCACCTGGGTCTCCAGGACCGCCAGAGAACAGCCAGACCCGGTGCTGTCTCCCCAGAAGCGGCGAGCCGAGTGGAGCACGTCCAGGTGCGGCAGCCTACAGAGCCCCCATGGGAGTCGATGAAATAGATGGCGCGTCTCGATGAGCGGCGCGTCAAACGACTTGCCGTTGAAGCTGACGAGGACTCCGGCTCGCGCCAACTCGTGGCCAACCATCATCAGCAGCTCACGTTCATCGGCGTGCCGAAGGAGCACGAATTGACGCGTCACGAACGCGCCATCGTCGGCGAACCAGCCACAGCCGACGAGAAACGCCAGTGTGCCGGCGCCCCCGCTCAGACCGGTCGTTTCAAGATCGAAGAACACCATGGGTGGTTGAATCGCACCCGCGGAGTCGGTGAGCTCCAGGATCAGCGCTGCCTGCGAAAAGGCGGCCGTCAACCTCGTCCCAAGCGCCTCGACTCTGTCATGGCCGTGCTGCGCCGTCGGCTCAAAGCGGCGGTCTACGACAAAGCAGCTCAGCCCATCCCGGCGGCACCACTCCCCACCGAGAATCTCTTCGGCCGGCGCGCCGAGCCGGTGGGCGCCGGACTGAACGGCATCCTCACGTGCAGGCTTCGTGTCTGGTGATCGCCGAACCGACGATCCTCCGACGATGGACCGCAGACGAGCGCTCAGACTCGTGGAATCCATGTCAGCCTTCGAAGGCCGCAGCCAGCAGCCGATCCAGAATCGCCAGGGCCGCCGCCTTCGCCAGAGGCCCCGTATTCCCAACCGGCCCGACGCATCCGGGACAACCGTTCTCGCACTGGCACTCGGCGATCAGCTCTCTCGTCTTCTCGAGAAGCTCGCGACGCATGCGGAACAACGGCTCGCTGAAACCGATGCCGCCCGGATAATTGTCGTACACGAAGATCCGTCCGGAGAAGCCACCGTCGCTCCCATTCATCGAGTCCATGGGCGACGCACCAGAGGATTCTCTGGGGCTCCTTTCGGTGTCGATCGAAATGCCGATATCGTGTCGATCGCACATCAGCAGCAGCTGCGCCACCTGCTGCATCGCAAACGCCAGGCCGACCACACCGTCACGACGGTCATCAAGCGCGAAGGGCAGCGTCGTCATCAACGGTGAAGGGACGGTCAGCCAGCACGAGGTGGTGTGCATCTGCTGCTCGGGCAGGTCAAGCTCCCCGGAACCGACGTTTTCATTCGTATAGAACTTGATCTTCTTGAAGCCGACCACCCTGGTCACGACGTGGACTTCGCCGTGCGCAAAAAAGGGCTCGTGCCCCGTGTTCGGCACCGCCGCTTCGGCAAAGGTCTCGAGAATCGACACCCGCGTATACGTGATCGCATCGGTGTAGTAGTCGCAGTCGATCGCGCGAACGAAAGCTTTGCGACCGTCGAAGTCGAGCCGCTCAACCTGGTAAAGCGTGCCTTCGACGATGTAGATCGCCTTGGGGTGTAACGTGGCGGTTCCGCTGTTGAAATCGGTTTCACCAATCACCCGCGCCTGATCTGACTCGTCGATGACCACGAAGTTGTCCGAAGAGACCGAGCGAAGGCTGACGGCGTTCGCGGGATACGACTCGCTGGTCCACGTCCATACCGCGTCGATTCCTTCCTCCGCTGGCCCATCTCCACTCCGGGGTGACGCGTTGCCGTCGGCCCGATGCAGGATGCCCTGCTCCGCCAGAATGTCGAGGATGGCATGCAGGTCGTGCGCCCCGAAGGCCTCCGAACCGTCAAAAGGCAGCTCGAACGCCGCACACTTGACGTGATCGACGAGGATGTGCAGATTGTCGGGATCGATGAGCGCATGTTCGGGCGAGCGCTCGAAGAAGTAGGACGGGTTGCGGATGATGAACTGATCGAGCGGAGCGCTCGTCGCCACCAGCACGGCGGCCGACTTGCCCGCCCGACGGCCTGCCCGTCCTGCCCTCTGCCACGTCGCCGCGACGGTCCCCGGATAGCCTGCCATCACGGCTACATCGAGGGCTCCGATGTCGATGCCCAGCTCGAGCGCATTGGTCGACACGACGGCACGAACGCTGCCTTCGCGCAGCCCCTTCTCGATCTCGCGTCGCCGCAGGGGCAAGTACCCGCCGCGATAGCCGCGAATACGCTCGGCCCCCCCAGGAAGGTCCTCGAAATCATCCTTGAGATACGTGGTCAGGATCTCGGTCGCCAGACGGCTTTGCGCAAAGACGATCAGCTGCAAGTTCCGCTGGAGAAACTCCGACGCGACACGCCGTGTCTCCGCCAGACAGGACCGGCGAATGCCGAGCTGAGAGTTCACGACGGGCGGGTTCACAAAGAAGAACAGCTTCTCGCCGCGAGGAGCGCCGCTCTGCTCCACGACCTCGACGGGCTGCCCGGTCAGCCGCTCGGCAAGCTCACGAGGGTTTGCGATGGTCGCCGACGAACAAAGGAACAGGGGGCTCGAGCCGTAGTGCCGGCAAATCCGCTGCAGCCGCCTCAGCACGTTGCAGAAGTGACTGCCGAACACTCCTCGGTACGCATGGAGCTCGTCGATGACCACGTACCGCAGATTCTCGAAGAGCTTCGCCCAGCGTGGATGGTGCGGAAGGATGCCGGCATGGACCATGTCGGGGTTGCTGAGAACCAGCTGCGCGCGTGCCCTGATCGCGCGACGCGCATCCTGCGGGGTATCGCCATCGTACGTAAAGACGCCGACGGCTTCACCCGAGGACGAGGAAATCGTCTCGACGAGGGCGTGGAGCTCGGCGAGCTGATCCTGGGCCAGCGCCTTGGTCGGAAAGAGATAGAGCGCGCGGCTCGACCGATCCTGCAGAACCGCATCCAGTACGGGGGCGTTGTAACACAGGGTCTTCCCGGATGCCGTCGGCGTGGTGACGACGACATGTTTGCCGGCCAGAGCAAGCTCGATGGCGCGCGCCTGATGTGTGTAGAGCTGAGAAATCCCTCGAGCTCGAAGCGCGTTGACCAGACGAGAGTCGAGCGCTTCAGGAAACGGCGCGTGGTCGGCCGACACCGGGGGAAGGCGCCGCACGGCCGTGACCCGCAGGTCGGGTGTATCCGTGCGGTGGATGGCGCGATCGGGAGCCAACCGGTCCAGGGCGGCGTCCAGGGCCCCGTCGCGTCCGCCATTCAAGAGTCCCGATCTTGTGGCAAGAGCGTCGGTTGCGGGTTTGGTCCATGCAGGCATGGTCAGGGATGGTAGCAGGCGATCCGGGGGCGATCAAGAGGTGAAAGTCAGCCGGAAGACTGTCAGTTGCGGCATTGGCCCAACCGCTGGGCCCGAAACGGCCGCATAATCGCCCCCACATGTCGCTCGCCCCCGGCGCGCGTCTCGGCACGTTTCAAGTGGTCGAATTACTGGGCGCTGGCGGAATGGGCGAGGTTTATCGCGCCCGCGACACCGAGCTCGGCCGCGACGTCGCGATCAAGATTCTCCCCGAGTTGTTTGCGGCCGATGCCGATCGCGTGGCGCGGTTTCAACGCGAAGCGCAGGTACTCGCCTCGCTGAACCATCCAAACATCGCCCACATCTACGGACTCGAGCGGATCGGCGACCGACGCGCCCTCGTCCTGGAACTTGTCGAGGGACCCACGCTGGCCGATCGAATCTCGCGGGGAGCGATTCCACTCGACGAAGCGCTGCCGATTGCGCGCCAAATCGCCGACGCGCTCGACGCCGCACATGAGCATGGGATCATCCATCGCGACTTGAAGCCGGCCAATATCAAACTGCGCGGCGACGGCGTCGTCAAGGTGCTCGATTTCGGGCTGGCGAAAGCGATGGGTCCGGCTGCCGCCTTCGCCACCGACGAGGCTTCAGCGCCCAAGGAAGCCGGACACTACGTCCGGAACGATAACGCATCGAACGACGTACGTGGTGTCCGACTTAAGGCGGACTTGTCGGACTCGCCGACCGTCACGTCGCCAGCGTTGATGACTGCCGGCGACGTGATTCTCGGCACCGCGGCGTACATGTCCCCCGAGCAGGCGCGCGGCAAGTCGCTCGACAAACGCACCGACATCTGGGCGTTCGGGTGCGTGCTCTACGAAATGCTCATGGGGAGACGCGCGTTCGAGGGCCAAGAGGTCGCCGACGTGCTCGCTCTAATCCTCGAGCGGGGACCGGACTTCAGCGCCCTGCCCGCGAAGACCCCGTCAGCGACAAAACGATTGTTACGACGCTGTCTGGAGAAGGATCGCAGGCGCCGTTTATCGGATATCGCCGACGCCCGCCTCGAGATCGAGGAGGCGCTGACCATGCCGTCAGCCGATGCCGCGAGCGCGGATGGCGCGGTCCAGCGCCATCCGCAAGTCGCATGGGTCGCTGCCGGGGCACTCCTCGTCGTCGGTATCGCGTTTGGCGCACTCGCGCTCCGGCAGAGAGCGTCCGAAACGACCGACCCGGCGGCAAAGGTCAGTTTCGACGTCGGACCCCCTTCTTTTGTGTCCCCACTTCATTTGACAGTCTCGCCGGATGGCAGACACGTCAGCGCGATCGTTGCCTCCGAGAGGGGCAACGTCATCTGGCTCCGTCGCCTCGACAGCGTGGACGCACAGACCGTTGACGGCAGCGAGGGCGCTGGCCTCCCGTTCTGGTCTCACGATAGCCGGTTCCTCGCGTTTTTCGCCGAAGGAAAACTGAAAAAAGTGGACATCGCCGGCGCGCCGCCGCAAACGGTGTGCGAAGTGGATGACGGCAGCGGCGGTACATGGAACCGCGAAGGCGTGATCGTCTTTGGAACCAATCAAGGCCCTCTGTTTCGCGTGTCGGCATCCGGCGGCATGCCGGCAGAGCTCACCCAACTCGACTGGCGGCGCGACGGCAAAAAGCTCTTTTTCATGACACGTTTCACCTCGGGCGTCCCTTCCGATGTCATGGCCGTCGACGTGGACACGTCGGACACGGGGGGATTCAGGGCTGGTGTCCCGCGGAAACTCTTTACCGTCGTGGCGTCCGCAGGCAACGCCCGCAACAACTGGGACGTCACGCCGGACGGCCAGCGGTTCCTTGTCGTCTCCGTCCCGTCGGCGACAGCGCCTCCGGTCACGATCGTCGTGAACTGGCTGCAGGGGCGGAATACTCGCTGACAACCTACGCCGGTCGTAATGCCGTTCGGAAATTCGCAGAACGGCTGGTAACGGCCGGGAAACATGCTGATCCGCGAACCTGGCGAGCGCCGCGACGCAGGCGGCAGGCGGGAAACCGCGAGCGGAAGGCCGAGTCCGGCGCAGGTCACAGACCTGCGCCTGCTATGCCCGCCTCGTGGAGCCCGTGGTTTCCCGCGGCGTCGAGCGGTTCGCGGATCAGCATGTTTCCCGGCCGGTTCTGTGTCGATGGAATTTCCCGAGAGGCCTTGGGGCGAAATCGACTTGTAGAGTCGAGTGGATGGTCGGCGCCCGTCGGATCGAACGATGGAGAACTTCGTCGCGGGCGTCATGCCGCTGACCCGGCTGGCGTGTCTCGACTGTGAGGAATTGTTCCCGAACGGTCGAGGATTTCGGTCGAGGATTTCGTTGACCGTCCGAACAACGACTGTTACTCTGTCGATCCGCAGCCGATAGGTTGTGATAAGGAGGCGAGAAGATGGATGCACACGAGCCGCAGAAGCGGCGCCGAGGGTTTTTCCTTCATTCCGAAACGGGCGAGCCTGACACCGGCGAACACGAGACTGCCGAGGGCCTCGCCACCCGCACCCGCCTTACCCGTTCCGCAGCTCCCCGACAGTCTTCCAGCGCCCGACGAAGCCGCACAGCAACCGGCATCGAAGACGGCCGGCCGCAGATCAGATCAGGGAGCGCGACTGGCAGCCGTCAACGGGCACACTTGCCCCGCTGATCCAGCTCGCCTGGGCTGAGACGAGGAATGCGACGACCGCCCCGACTTCTTCGGGGCGGCCGAACCGCCCGAACGGCAGCTCCCGCCTGACGAAATCGGACATTGCCGCCGGGTCTTCCTGCTGTCGGCGGTGCCACGTCCCCCCCGGGAAAGAAATCGAACCTGGCGCCACGCTGTTCACCCGGATATTGTCGGGCGCCAACTGCTGCGCCATCGCCTTCGCCAGACTGATCTCGGCAGCTTTGACGGCGTTGTACGTCATCCGGCCACCCGATTCGCGCCCCCAGATCGACGCGATCATCACGATGGCGCCCCCGCCACGTCTGCGCATGTGCGGCACGGCAAGACGCGATGCCCGGATGGCCGGGAACAGCGTCTGATTCAGCGCCTCGGTCCACTCGGCATCGGTCGTGTCAGCAATGCCGGACCCGCGGGCGAGACCGACGTTGTTGACCAGGATATCGATGCCACCGAACGCTTCGAGTGTCTGCGCGACCACGGATTCCACGCCTTCAGCGGTCGCGAGGTCGGCCACGATCGGCAGGACCACCCGGCCGTTCTGCGCAATCTCGCGAAGCTCTTCACCGGCCGCACTGAGCCGCTTTTCACCCCTGGCGCAGATCGTGACCCGGCACCCTTCTCGAACCAGCGCCACAGCGCTGGCGAGGCCAAGACCGCGGCTCGAGCCGGTGACGATGGCGACTTTGCCGGCGAGATCGAGCTCCACCTCACCGATCTCCCCGTCCGGTCAAATCGTTGAGCGTCCAGTCGAACGGCTTATATGCCACCTCGAACGTGTTCTTCTCGAGGAAATCGCGCTCGGTTTGCAGCAGTTTCGGTCGGACGAACCCGAGAATCGCGCGTTCGACCGGGCTGCGCGCCTGATACGGAGGCGCAGCGGAAGCGGCATAGGCGTCGACGAAATCCTTCTCGCGCCAGGAGAAAATCGGGCTGGCCATCAGCCGGTTGGCAGCCGCGTCGATCTGAATGCATTCGCCACGGGTGACGCACTCGCCGGCGACTTCGGCCAGCTGGCGTTCAAGGCCGTCGGCCGTGAACGACTCGCTTCGCAAGCGTCCTCCTCCCACGGCCCCCCGTCCCACTGCGAAATACAGACGCGGATCGCCAAAGGCGGGCAGAACGGTCTGCTCGATCTGATCGAGCGTCAGCGTTCGGCCGGCAACACGATGTGTAAGCCGCTCAAAAACCCCAGGTGTCTGGCGGATGCTGCCCGGCGGATAGTCGTTCGAGCGCCGCGGCGCAGGATAGTGATCGACAACGGTCTGAAGCACCAGCGCGTTGTAGGCGTTCAACCAGAGCGCGATCTGTTCGTCCTTGGTGAGTCTGTTCGCATCGACGCCAGCCAGCTGCCCGAGGTAGCTGTCAAGCCGCCTGCGATCCGTCTTGAGGGCACGGTAGTAGACATAGCCGTCGCGAACATAAGTGTCGAGAATGAAATCGAGTCCCGTGAGCGCGGGAGGTTGCTGTGCCAGAGGTGCGGCCGTCAGCAGCCCGAGTACGGCGATCGCAAGGCAGTATCCGACCCCGGACGGTGCATTCATGACTCGCATAGTCTCGACCTTTGAGGAGTGGGGGAGATTGCGCCTCTCCGTGAGTGAAAATGACTATAACCGATGCAACAGAAAGCGGCCGACGGCGTCATTGAAGACGTCGGGCTGCTCCAAGCTCGACAGGTGTCCGGCTTCCGGGATTCTGACGAGCTCCGAACCCGCAATAACGCTGTGCATCTGCTCCGAAAGATCGGGCGGGGTAATCACGTCTTCCTCGCCGACCAGAATCAGCGACGGACACCGGATCGTGTGCAGCAGCGGCGTCGAATCGGGCCTCGTCATCAGCGCGCGCAGCGCACCCGACATCGCCTCCGGCGAGCTCCCAAGAGCGAGTCGTCTCACATGCTCCACCATCTCAGGCTGCCGCGCCCTCGTCGTGGCGCCCAGAAGTCTCGGAAGCATGTCGTCTACGACCCCGGCCGCACCCGTCTCAGCGAGTCGCTGAAGCATTCGCTTTCGTCCTTCGATTCCCTCCGAGGTATCGGCTTGAGAACGTGTGTCGGCCAGAATCAATCCGCTCACATAAGCGGGGGCCAGACGAAGGAGCGCGAAAGCCACGTAGCCCCCCATCGACAACCCGCCGATGACCGCCTCCTTCAGATGCAAGGTGTCGAGCAGATCCACGACGTCGCCGGCGAAGTCGTCCACGGATGAGCCCGGTGGATCGTCGGCGCCCGCATCAAATCCGCGCAGCTGCGGCGCAAGGACCCGCCAGCCGTGGGCGGCGAGCACGAGCTGCGGCTCCCACATCCGTGCGTTGAGCGGGAAGGCGTGCAGCAGGATCAGGGTTCCGCGGGGCCGGCCGCTCGGTGGCGCTTCGAGGTATCGGAACTTGCCGAGAGTGGGCAAGCCTCGACTGTACGCCAGGCGGGACACCCGGTTCCAGCCCTTGTTGCACTAGTAACTTGTTGGCGTGGCGCATGCATCTCAGCAGGAGGAGGGATTCTGTGAAGCTCATCGGTATCGTGCTCATCGTTTTCGGCGTGGTGGCCCTCGCGTTGGGCAGCATCAGTTATACGGACCGCGAGAAAGTATTGGACCTCGGTCCCATAGAAGCGACGACGGAAACGCGCGAAACCATCCCACTTTCGCCCCTCGTCGGAATCGGCTCGATCGTGGGGGGTATAGCCCTCGTGGCAATCGGCGCTCGCGCTCGGACGCGCGTCTAAGCCCGGTTTCACCTCTCTTCCAGGTGGATCCAGTGGATGAGGCGGTGCACCCACGGAGCAACGACGACGCCGAGGATCCCTATGAAGACGAGACCGCTGAAGAGCGCGTAACAGGCAGCAAAGAGCTTGGCGGTCGCCGTCTCCATGCGATCCACCGGGCCCATACCGCTGAGGATCATCGAGGCGTTGAGGAAGGCGTCGAGCCACTCGAGTCTGCCAGCCGTGTGGTAACCGACGGTGCCCGCGCCCACAGCACCCGACAGGATCACGAGCGCCCAGAACAGATGCCGCCCGGCCCTCCGCAGGAAGGCCGGCCAAGCCAGGAGGCGATGCCTGCGATGCTCGTACATTCAGGCAGGCGGCGAGAGCTCCTCAGGCGCAGCCGCTCGTGTTGCCGCAGTTGAGGCACTTGTAACAGGCGCCGCTTCTGATCATGATCGAGCCGCACGTCGAGCACGGCGGCGCATCTTCCTGATTCTGAATCGTCGAAAACGGGCTGGCCGGCGTCGCGTGCGGAGCCGCAGTGGCGGTGTCGCTGGCCGTCCCCGTGAGCGTCAGCTGCTGGGCGTTCTCCTCGAGCTCCCGGCCGTTCACGCCCGCGTGGAACTGTGCCTCCGGCGACAGGAACTTCGAAGCGAGCCACCGGAAGATGTAGTCGACGATCGACTTGGCGAACCGGATATCCGCATTCCGCGTCATCCCCGAGGGCTCGAAGCGGACGTGGCTGAATTTGTCGACCAGCACCTGAAGCGGCACACCGTACTGCAGCGCGTAGGAAATTGCCTGCGCGAACGCATCGGCGAAGCCTGAAATCGTCGAACCTTCCTTCGCCATCACCAGGAAGATTTCTCCAGGCTGACCGTTCTCGAAGAGGCCCACGGTGATGTAGCCCTCGTGCCCGGCGATATCGAACTTGTGGGTAATCGCATGCCGTTCGTCGGGCAGCTTCCGACGAACAGGTCCCGCCACGTTCTGCGCAGCCGCCTGCGCGAGCTCGGCCGCCGTCTTGTCCTTCGACGTGTTGAGCGGCTGCGTTCGCTTGCTGCCGTCTCGATAAATGGAAATCGCCTTGGCACCCAGCTTCCACGACTGGATGTAGGCCTGCATGATTTCGTCGACCGTGGCTTCTTTCGGAACGTTGACGGTCTTCGAGATGGCGCCGGAAATAAACGGCTGGGTGGCCCCCATCATCTTGATGTGGCCCATGTAGTGGATCGATCGCTGACCTTTGGCCGCCTTGAACGCACAGTCGAAAACCGCCAGATGCGTTCCCTTCAGTCCCGGTGCACCTTCGATGGTTTCGTTCTTGTCGATGTAATCGATGATGGCATCGATTTGCGGCTGAGCATAGCCGAGCTTCTTCAACGCCATGGGGACAGTCTGGTTGACGATCTTCATCAACCCGCCGCCTACCAGCTTCTTGTACTTGACGAGCGCGATATCCGGCTCGACCCCCGTCGTATCGCAGTCCATCATGAAGCCGATCGTGCCGGTCGGCGCCAGCACCGTGGCCTGCGCGTTCCGGTACCCCGATTCCTCACCCAGTTCCACGGCGTCATCCCAGGCGCGCCGGGCCGCCTGATACAGATCCGAGGGGACGTTCCGGGGGTTGACGTCACGCATCGAGTCCCGATGCTTCCGCATGACGCGCAGGAACGGCTCGCGGTTCTTCTCGTAGCCGGCGAAGGGACCGCCGCAGTCGCGGGCGATTCGCGCCGATTGGGCGTATGCCTCGCCGGTCATCAAGGCGGTGATCGCCGCCGCGTAGTCGCGACCGGCATCGCTGTCGTACGGCAGTCCGCGGGACATCAGCAGCGCGCCGAGATTGGCGTACCCCAATCCGAGCGGCCGGTATGCGTGGCTGTTCTTTTCGATGGCCGGCGTGGGATAGCTCGCGTTGTCGACGATGATCTCCTGTGCGGTGATGAGGGTCCTGACGGCGGCGTTGTAGCTGACGACGTCGAACTCGCCATCGTCGCGCACGAATTTCATCAAGTTGATCGACGCCAGATTGCACGCCGAATCATTGAGGAACATGTACTCCGAACACGGATTGCTGGCGTGAATGCGATCGGTTTCGGGACAGGTGTGCCATTCGTTGATCGTCGTGTCGAACTGCATGCCCGGATCGCCGCAGATGTGCGTCCCCTCGGCGATGAGGCGCATCAGGTCACGCGCGCGATAGGTATCGAGCACCGAGCCGTCGCGGACCGCGTGCGTGTCCCACGTGCTCTCGTCGAGCACGGCCCGCATGAACTCGTCGGTGACGCGGACGCTGTTGTTCGAATTCTGGAAGAACACCGACGAATAGGCCGGACCGGTGAACGAGCCGTCGTAGCCGGCGTCGATGAGGGCCCACGCCTTCTTCTCTTCCTCGACCTTGCAGTTGATGAACTCGACGATATCGGGATGATCCGCGTTGAGAATCACCATCTTCGCCGCGCGGCGGGTTTTGCCCCCCGACTTGATGACGCCCGCGAAGGCGTCGTACCCCTTCATGAACGATACGGGCCCGGACGCGGTCCCGCCCCCGGCGAGCAGCTCTTTCGAAGACCGGATCGGTGACAGGTTCGTGCCGGTGCCGGAGCCGAACTTGAACAGCATGCCCTCGGTCCGCGCCAGCGTCAGGATCGAGTCCATCGTGTCCTGGACCGAGTTGATGAAGCAGGCCGAGCACTGCGGCGCCTTCTCGAAACCGCAGTTGAACCAGACCGGACTGTTGAACGCCGCCTTCTGATACACGAGGATGTGCTTCAAGTCGTCGCTGAATGCCTGCAGGTCCTCGTCGGTCGCGAAGTACCGGTTCGACTGACCCCACGCCGTAATGGTGTCCACCACGCGGCCGATCAGCTGCTTGACGCTGTGTTCGCGGTCCGGCGTGCCCAGCTGCCCACGGAAATACTTGGAGACGACGATGTTGGTCGCCTGCTGCGACCAGAACCGCGGAATCTCCACGTCACGCTGCTCGAACACGAGCTCGCCCCGTTCGTTCCCGATGACCGCGGCGCGCAGTTCCCACTGCACCTCGTCGAACGGATCGACGCCAGCCTCCGTGAAGAACCGCGGAAAGGCAATGCCCGACGCCGTCAAAGCCGTCTTGGTCCTGGAGCGCTCCACACCACTTCCCACCGGCACATGCCCGCCGGCTCCCGTCTCCACTGGCTGCTGGCCAGCACCCGCGGCTTGATAGGCAGCGCCTTCCTTCATGTCTCCCGCTCCATTCACTCCGGTCGTGGCCGGACTCAAGACGACCGCCGCCTACCCCGTGGCAACGTCGATGCTGTGGTGGAAAAGAAATTGGAACGATCGGGCCGCTCGATCAAGCGAACTCACGAGAAGCTGGAATTCCCGTCAACTCGCCTCCGGTCCTGTTCGGCGGACCAATATGCGCCCCCCACCATAGTTTGTCAAGCCTGTAAACACCACATATTGTGGCTTTCTTTTAGGTCACTCGCAAGATATTGACAAACTGGTGTCGCGCAGGTTCAACACACTCGATTTCCAGGGAAATGGCAGGGGGAGGCCAACTTGCGGCCTCCCGTGATGCACAGGCGGATGTTCGGCGGGCGTTCTTCTTCCCCGCAGAAAGCGGGGAAGAACGAGGTTAGCCTGTGAAATAGCAAGCAAAGTGCCACGATCGGGGCGCCCCGTCACCTATAGATTTCAAGGTTTTCCTGCGGCCGGGCTCGGCGGCGATGGAACGGAAGATATCCCGGTGGGTAGCGGCGTTCCTACTGTCCCAGAAGCTCGGCGGCGAGTACGGCCGCCTTATCGGCGAGGTTCTTCGCAAAGAGCAGGTTCTTCAAGCGGATCGCGTCCTCGGCCTGCTCGATGAACCGCTTGGCTGTGTCGTACTGGTTCCTGGCGCCGGCATTCAACGCTCGATAATCGACCTTGCTGAGGTCGCCGCTGGCGCGGACCATCGTCGTCCGAATCGCCTTTTCGGCTTCACCCTGCTCGGCAGGGGGAGTCGTCTGGAGCGCTGTCGGCGGGCCTGGGGCCGGCTCCGGCCTGGACGGCTCTTCGGCCACCTTCGGAGGTGGCACGGGCGGGACGGGCGCCGCAGGGCGACGCGGAGGAGCGGGCGCGGGCGTCTGCAGCGGCTCTTCCCGAGCAGGTTCCGGCTCCTGGCCTTCGGCAACGACCTCGACCGGAATCAGCACGCGCGGAGGCGGCGCCGGAACTTCGAGTGGAGGAAGGCTGGGAACCGTGTTCGCTCGGGCCCGCGTGCAGCCCGAGGCCAGGACGGCGCAGCAGAGCCCCCACAGCAAGCCACGGATCGGCGCGTAGGTCAACGCACGCAGACGCTCCGGCCGCTGCGTACGGGTCCATCCCGGCATCTCACTCGCTCCTACGCTTCAGGAAGCAGGATCCGGAAGGTGGTTCCGGCTCCCGGTGTTGACTGTACCTCAATTTCGCCGTCGTGCATCTGCACGGTCCGATACACCATCGACAGGCCAATCCCGCTGCCCTTTTCCTTCGTTGTGAAATAGAGGTCGAAGATCCGCTGCAGGTGTTCGGGCCGGATACCGACGCCCGTGTCGGTGAAGGAAATCTTCACCTGGCGGCCACGTGCGGTTTCGCAGCGAATCCGCAGCGTCCCTCCGTTCGGCATGGCCTGACAGGCATTGAGTGCCAGGTTCAGGAAGGCCTGCCGCAGCATCATCGGGTCTCCGTTCACGTCCGGCACATCACCCGGTTCGACCACGAGAGACACGCCAACGCGCTCGGCCTCGGGCCGCACGATCGGGAGCACCTCGTTGATCAGCGCAGCCAGGTTGACCGGCTGCAGTTTCAAATCCTCTGGTCGGCTGAATTTGAGAAAACCCTGAACGACGTCGTCGAGACGGTGAATCTCGTTGGCGATCACATCGACGTGCTCGAGCGCCTCTTTCGCTTCGTTCGAGTCCGGTCCCGGCGGCGCCGCCAACGCGACGCCCACCGTCGCGCGCCCCACCGGCGAGGGGTGACCCGCCGGCTGCGCGACGAACTGCTGTCGCAGCAGCTCGAGATGGATCATCATCGCGTTCAGCGGATTTTTCACTTCATGCGCGACGCCTGCCGACAATCGTCCGAGCGCCGCCAGCTTCCGTGAGTAGCGAATCGTCGACTGCACCTTGCTGATGTAGGCCACGTCCCGCGCGACCAGCATCACGCCCACGAGATCGCCGTTGGGGTGATTGATCGCATGAGTCATGATCAGCCGCTCGCGCGATTCCCCGCGTTCATCGCGAAACACGGCGGCAACCGGTCCGCGCGAGTGACGGCCGACGAGCGTCTCCTCCGCCAGGCCGCGCAGCGGATGCCCGGCGGGCACCAGATCGTCCAGCGACTTCCCGGGAGCCGCGTCCGGCACCAGCCCGATCATCGCGGGGTTGGCGAACATGAGTTCACCGCGCGGGTTCACGATGGCGACGGCGTCTTCGAGGTGGTGGACGGCCGATTCGAGATTCGCCACCTGACCCGCCATTTGCGACCGATCGGCCGACAGCTGCGCGCTCACGGTGTTGAAGAACGTGCCCAGCTCGCCAAACTCGTCATCCTGACTCAGGTCCAGGCGGACTCCGAGCTCGCCGCGACCCAAACGCGTCAGCCCGCTCCGGATCACATGAATTGGCTTCAACAGGAGTTGCGCCAGCAGCATCGCGCCAAATACGGCAACACCCAGCGCGAGACCGGCGGTGACGATAGCCGGCCGCAGCGACGCATCGAGATCCTGCCTGACGAGCAGCGTCGACACGCCGATGCGAATGGATCCGAAGTCTCGATCGCCGAGGATGATCGGTTGGCGGAACTCGAGGGTTTGTCCCTCGCTGCCATAGATCGCCGCAAGCTGGGACAGCGGTGGACGCGCCACCAGCTCCGCGAGATCGCCGCCCGCCGAGAGCATGCTGCCTTCACGCGCCGGATCGGCATGGGCGACCGCGATCCCCTGCACGTCAACGATCGCGGCATAGGTGACGTTCTTTGAGTACAGACTCGATTCGAGGATCGACCGCAGGCCAGGGTCGCGGCGGAGCGCCTCGTAGGTCCCGCCAGGGTCGACGCCGGGGACGACCTCGCGGGCACGGTGGAAGATGGCGCTGGCCACCAGCTCGGCCCGCGCGCGGCTCTCCTCGAGACTGACACGCGCCAGCCCGGCCAGGTACAGCAGGCTTAGCAGGACGACGACCGTGCCCACGATCGTCGTCACGCCGAGAACCTGCTTCCCCTTGATGCCCAACCGCATATGAAAGTGCGTCGCCTAACCCGTTTTCTTGTTCGGCCGGAGCCTCAGCTTGTTCAGTTTGTTGTGGAGCGTCTTGAGACTGATCCCCAGAATCTCGGCCGCCCGCGTTTTGTTGTCCCGAGTGTGCTGGAGCGTCATCATGATCAGTCGGCGCTCCGCTTCTTCGACCGTCGTGCCCGGCCCGAGCGCCACCTGGGGAGCCTGTTCCGGCCCCGGTTCGTTCGTCACCACAGGCGGCAGGTGGGCCGTTTCGATAAACGGACCTGGCGCAAGAATCGTGGCTCGCTCGATGACGTTCCGAAGCTCGCGCACGTTGCCCGGCCACTGGTAGTTTTCGAGCATCCGCATCGCCTGGTGATCGACGCCGGCGATCGATCGCTGGTTGCGCTGGTTGAACTCGCTGATGAAGGCCTGGATGAGCAGTGGAAGGTCTTCCTTGCGGTCCCGTAAGGGAGGCAGCTTCATCGCGAACACGTTCAGTCGGTAGTAGAGATCTTCACGCAACTTGCCGTTTTGCACGGCCTCGGTCGGGTCGAGGTTGGTGGCCGCGATGACGCGGACGTCCACCGACTGCTCCTGCCGCCCGCCGAGCCGCCGGAAGGTGCGCTCCTGAAGCACCCGCAACAGCTTCACCTGCGTCGCAGGGGTCATCTCGCCGATTTCATCGAGGAACAGCGTTCCGTGGTCCGCGAGCTCGAAGCACCCCGCCCGACGGTCGGCAGCGCCCGTGAACGCGCCTTTCTCGTGGCCGAAAATCTCGCTCTCGAGCAGCGTCTCGGGAATCGCCGCGCAGTTGATGGCCACAAAGGGATACGGGGCGCGCGGGCTCAGCTGATGGATGGTCTGCGCCACGAGTTCCTTCCCCGTGCCCGACTCGCCCATAATCAGCACCGACGCGCCCGTCGGGGCGGCCTGCTCAATCACCTGGTACATCTTGCGCATCTCAGGGCTGTTCCCCACGAGCGACCCGAACGCACCGTGCTCGCGCAGCTGTCGGCGGAGCACCTTGACCTCGCGCAGCGTTTCGAGCCGCTCGACGATCTTATCGAGCAGAATCTTCAATCGCTTGAGATCGACCGGTTTGGTCAGGTAGTCGTACGCGCCCTCCTTCATGGCTTCGACGGCGGTTTCGACAGTCCCTTGAGCCGTGAGCAGCAGCGTGGTCACATCGGCCCCTTGTTGCTGAAGCGCACGCAGCAGCGTCAACCCGTCCATCCGCGGCATGACGAGATCGCTGATGACGATGGCCGGCCGGAAGGTCGTAACCTTTTCAAGGGCTTCTTCGCCGTCGCCGGCCGAATCGGCGATGAATCCCCACGATTTCACGAGCTGCTCGAGGCCGAGCCGGGCCGCCGCGTCATCTTCGACGATAAGCACACGCTCCTGGAGCCCTTTGGGCGCTTCTTCGACAGCCACAGCCATTTCGTCGATAGTTCTACTATCCACTCACCACCCCCAACCCACCTGTGTCATTTTTACAGCCTGTACAGTTTCCCGGTGTTTTGGGCGAGTTGCAAGCCCAACTGTACTATTTTTTGGCACAAGCTCAGCTGGAAACGACGACCCACAGGCACAGGCGGCTACGGGTGCGAGGACGTGCATCTTCACGTTCTTGAGTCAACTTGGCGGCGAGGACCAGCGTCCTGATGACGGCCTGAAGTACCCTTTACTCGCTTGTTGCCAGCCCCGGGCGCTGACCCGACTCCACCCCAAGCCGACCCACCGCAATCCGGGCTCGGTCGGCTCATCGCGCTCGTTGAAGTGCTCATCTGCTCCGACTACCCGACCCAACTGGCGCTCGCGGCGACCCTCGTCGCCCTGGGCTACTCTCCGGTCGGGTCCGACGGCAGGCTGCAAGTGGGTTTTGTCGCCTGGCTTTCGCTGATCGATGCGGTGCTCCTCGTTGGACTGATCCTGCTGTTTCTCCACGCGCACGGCGAACGCCCGCGCGAGGTGTTTTTCGGTCGACGGCCGATCGCCGGCGAAGTCGCGTACGGCCTGCCGCTCACCCTTGTGGTACTCGTGATCGGCATGGGCGCACTGCTCGCGATTCGCTACGTGTCGCCCTCGCTGCAAACGGCACCCCGCAATCCGCTGGAGGATTTCCTCGGTTCCCCGCGCGATGCCTGGCTGTTTGCGCTGGTCGTGCTCATCGCCGGGGGCGTCCGGGAGGAAATCCAGCGAGCCTTCCTGTTGCACCGCTTCGAAGTGTGGCTCGGTGGCGGCGCCGTGGGCACGATCGTGACCAGCATCGCGTTCGGGGCCGGACACATACTGCAAGGGGTGGACGCCGCGATCGTCACAGGGCTGCTCGGCGCGTTCTGGGCAGCTGTCTACCTTCGCCGACGCTCCGCCGTCGCGCCGATCGTCAGCCACGCAGGTTTCAATCTGCTGCAGGTGCTGCAATACGTGATGACACGGGAGTGACGACTCGCGACGAGGGAACCCCCACGGTTCCCTCCCTCAACGCCTCGCGTCCAATTCGCGCCCCATCGGCTGGCGCGCGTAGAGATCCACGATGTCGGCGCGGCGACGCAGGCCGGCGATCCATTGCTCGACGACCTCGTCGCGACGCTCCTGGCGAGCGGAGAACCGCTGATCGAGATAGGCGCGGATGATCAAATCTTCGCGGACCGTCTGCCGCAGTTGGGCGACGTCCAAGCCAGATCGCGCCAACGCTGTCTCGAAGGCCTCGACCGACGTGAAGCGCGATCGTACGTTCTGCACCTCGCGTTCGATGTCAGCAGACGATGGCTCAGGGGGAGCATACCGATCGACTTCCGCGAGCTGAAGCTCACGATCGATCAGCTTCGCCAACACGATGCGGACGCGATCGCCGGCCTCGGGCACTGCCACCAGCCCGAGATCCACGGCTGCCGTCACGTCACTGAGCATGATCGGCCTGCCGCTGACGACGGCGAGCACCCGATCGATCACCTCCGCACGGGCAGGGGTACAGCAGAGGCATGCGACAACGCAGAAGTGAACGACCCGCATAGCCATGCTCTTCTGCCTTTCCTCGAGCATCAGAACGCCTGTCCGAAGCTGATGAACCAGGCAGACGGCCGTTCGCCGGGTTCCGGGTTGACCTTGAATCCGACGTCGAAGCGGATGGGGCCGACGGGGGATTTGTAGCGGACCCCGAAGCCGACGGCAGTTCGAAGCAGGCCCAAGTCGATATCGCCGGCACGTCCGAACACGTTGCCGATGTCGACGAAGCCGACGGCTTGCACGCCGCCAAACGCAGGTCCTCGCAGCTCGGTGTTGAAGATGGCCATGCCGTTGCCACCGATCGGGAAGCCGTCCTTGATCGTCTCGGGCCGGCCGAGCGCATCGAGCGCGAATCCACGCACGGTTGTATTGCCACCGGCGAAGAACCGCTCGGGCTCGGGCAGGTCTTCGACGCCAACGATGACGACGGTCTCGCCGTTGACGATTCCCACCACATCACGCGGGAACCCGTTCGCCACGCCGAGCCTCGCCTGGGCGGCGAAGACCGACCCGCCGGCGCCTCGCAACGGCCGGAAGTATTGAGCCGTGAAAAACGACTTGACAAACCCGACCTCCGAACCGATGCGGCGCGCGGCGAGCTGCGTGTTCGCCGTGAAGTACTTCCCGCGGGTGGCGTCGACGGGATCGTCGCGCGTGTCATAGAACAGTTGCACCGAAAACGATGACAAGCGCACCTGGGCGAACAGCCGATCGATGAGCGGCTGATCGGCTGGCTCGACTTGTGATTCCAGCAGGTTGGTGCGCTCGAGCTGGTAGCCACCACTCAAACCGACGCTGCGGGTCAACTGCCTGGACGCTTGAGCGGAGGCGCGCTGGCGCGCAAAGGTGAAGCTCGATCGGATCTGCTGCTCAAAGGTGACGCTGGCCACGCCGTCCACAGCCGTGTCGAAGACACGTGGTTCGCGGAACGTGCCAAGCACCCGGTACTCCGTGGACTCGTAGCCGACGCTGGAGCTCGAGGACAGGCGGTCGGGGTGAAAGCTCAGGCTTCCGAAAAAACTGACCGAGCGATTGGTCCCAAACAGATTCCGTCGCGTGATGTCGACGAACGCGCGCGGTGCCAGCTCGAATTTCTGTTCGGCAGGGGCGCCTTCGACGTCGCTTTCGACCACGCGCAGCCGCCCTTCGACGCCGCCACCGAATCCGAGCGTGGTGGGCTCCGCCTCCTCGACGGTCACGAGCAGGTCGCGGCGCGTCTCGTCCCCGTGCTGGATCTCGGTGAGCTGGGGCGCGCGGCGAAAGAGCTGCAGGGCGGCCAGCCGCCGCTGGCTCTCGTACGCCGCCTCCAGGCCGAGCGGGTCGCCGGGCTTGAGCTGGAGCTCGCGCTCGATGGTCGCCACGCTTGTCCGGACGTTGCCGGAGATGATCACGTGGTCGACGAAGACCTGCGGTCCTTCGCGGATGACGAAGGCGAGATTCGCCTGGCCCCGATCGGGGCTGAATCCAGGCTGCGCCTGCACGGTTGCCGTGCGGTATCCGCGATTGGCGTACTCGAGCTGCAGCGCATTGATGTCGCGTCGGAGCTGCGTGTCATGGTAAGGGGATCCGGGCTGCAGACTGAGCACTCGGCGAAGATCCCCTTCCGGCACCGACACGTTCCCATCGATGCTCACGGTGCCCACCACGGTACGCACGCCCTCAGTGATCAGGATGCTGATCGCCGTGGGTATCTGCAGGCTTCCGGCTGCCGCCTGCGGACGCGCATCGGCCTGGACCCTGACGCCGGCAAACCCCTGCCCCCGATAGAGGCTTTCGATGGCCGTCACATCCGCGTCGAGGTTCGCATCCGTGTACGCCTCGGCTATCCGCGTCCGCAACGCCGTTCGAAAGTCGGGCAGGCCCAAGGATGTGCCTCCCGCAATCTCGACGGTGCTCACGCGGTACTGGGGACCTTTGTGGATGTCGAACACGATCAAGAGTTCCCCCTCCAAGAGGTCCCGGGTGTGAGGCGCTCTCGCATCCCGATACCCCTGCGCACGGAGATAGTCCTCGATCCGGTTGCTCGAGTCTTCGAGCAGATCTTCGTCGGCCGAGCCTTCACGCTCAATCGGCACGAGGTCGTTCCGGACGGCGCTGGGGAGCGGCTCGCCGGTGAACGCCACCCTCACGTGCGGGCCTGAATCGACGGCAAGCGTCAATACCGCCTGTCCATCGTCTTCGAAGGTAACGGCCAGCGTGACCCGCGCTTCATAGAACCCGCGTGCGCGCCGCTCGTCGACATAGCTGGCAATGCGGGTGTTGAGCGCTTCTGGCTCGTAGGCCGCTCCGACCGCGAGGCCAAGCCGGTCGAGAAAGTCTGCGGTCGACATCATCGGGTCGCCGACGACTGACACATCGCTCACGGTCGTTCGCGGCCCCGGTTCCACAGTGAAGACCAGCGTGGCACGCGGGGACTCCGAATCCATATCGACCCGTGGAACCACCTTGGCCTGCCGGTACCCGCGCTCACGAAGCGTATCGGCAATCCCCACCGACAGCTCGTTGACGCGACCGATCGGAGGAGAGGTCCCATAGCGCTCGACGACCACGCGTCTCAGCTGACCCACATCGATCCCCGGCTGCCTCAGAGCGGCAGTCGTGCCGGCGGAATCAACGCCGACGAACTCGATCCTGGCGACCTGATGCATGGCGGTTAACTCGAAGCGGAGCGCCACCCCTGAGCCTTCCAGACGCGCATCGACGCGCACGTCGTCGAATCGCCCGAGGCTGAACAGGTGCGCCACGCTCTCCCGCACGTCGAGCATCGACAGAGGCTGGCTGATGCGTGTTTCCACGACCTGCAGCAGCGTGGGCTCGATGGTCTCGCGTCCGTCGAGGACGAGGCTGACCGACGACACCGATTTGCCGACGTAGTCGGACACATCGGCCTGTGCCGGCGAGGCCCACAGGAGCGCCGCGATGCTCAGACACACCAGTTCGCGGCATGCACGCTCTCTGACCGTTGCGCGCACTCCGACCAGCAATTTGAGGATCGGCGCAATCAGCCAGCCGTGCATCGCCACTGCCTCAGAAGGTGTGCCTCACGCGGAATTCGAGGGCGTATGTCTGCTGGTCTTCGTTGCGGGAAAGAATCCAGGAGAGCCTGTCGCTTTCTTCGTATTCGAGCAGCACGATCTGGTCGTTGACCGATGAGCCGAGGCTGCGCGAAAACGTGAGATAGAGCCGGTCGGATACCCGCTTCCCGATCGTCACTCGAGCCGTCGGGTTGAGACCAGACGTCTCGAGAGGGTTGCCGAGCGACGGCGTCAGCTGAAAGTTGTCGACCCCGAAGGCCTGCTCGACGACCTTTCCCACCTCGGCGGAAATCGGAGCCGTCAGCGCCTGCGTCGCTCGGGCGGCCAGGATGTCCGTTTCGGCCTGATTCGGGTTCTGCAGCGCGCGCAGTTCGACGTCCTGCGGATTGGTCCGCCGAACGTCGCTGAAAAGCAGCGCGAGCACATCCGCGGTGGGCAGCACGGGATCCGATGTCACCGTCGGCTGTAACCGTTCCGTCGTCCCGGCAAACGCCACGCTGATGTGATAGGTCTGCACCGGCGGGCCAGGCACGCGCACGTCGGTTTCTGCCTCGATGTCGAAGAATGGCTCCGTCCTGGTCGGGTTGTTGAAATCGATCGCACCGCGGGTGATGCGGTATCGGCGGCCCTCGAAGTTGAGCTCCCCGCGTTCGATGTCCGCGTGTCCGGCAATGATCGGCCGATCGTAATTTCCCTGGAGCGTCAAATCGGCCCCGGCCACCAGACGGAGCAGGTTCGTCTCGACCCGGAGCGTGGAGGGCACCTCAATCCTCACGTTGTACCGGAGCGGGAAGACGGGCGCCGGCTCTTCACCGACGATGACCGAACCCGACGAAGACGAGGCGCGGCGCGCGAAGTCGAGAATGCTCCCCGGGGCCTCGATCCGCCGCGTCCACAGCGCGCTCCTGACCATCACCGCCCCGCCGAGGGTCGGCGATGCGACGCTGCCCACGAGCGCCAGATCCGCATCGAACGACGAGCGCACGCCCTCGAAAAGCCGCAGCTGTACCCCTTGGCCTCGGACGGTCACGTTCAAATCGCCAAGCCGGTAACCGTCGAATCCGATGAGTCCGCCGAACTGAACGGCTCCCCCGCCCATCGTGGCGGTTACGTCGTCCAGACGAATCCCGCGCGCGTCGAACTGGACGGTGCCGTTAATCGCATCCAGGGCGTTCGGCAGCGAGAAATGCCGGATGCGGCCGTCGGCAATCGTTGCGGTCCCCGAGAACACCGGCTGTCGCACGGGCCCGTCCACGGCCGCCACCACGGCAGCTCGCCCCGACCCTCGTACGTCCCGGAAAAAGCCCTGAAGGATGCCGAGGTTGGTGTCGCCCGCGACTCGCAGGCCCATGCGATCGTCTCGGAGGTCGACAGACCCCGTCACGCGCAGCGACGTGTCCTCGCCCACGAGCTGCAGGTCGCGGACGTTCAACCGACCGCGATCGAGCGCCGCGCGGATCGGCGCCGCATTCTTCACGGCGAGATCGAACAGCTTCATCTCCAGCGCGTCGACCGTACCGTCAACGGCCAGATTGTCGATGGTGTTCAGCTGGCCCACCAGATGCAGCGAACCGCTCGCCACGGCCGTGGTCGATCGCGGGATATTCGGAACGAACAGACGGACATATTGATCGATGGCGCTGTCGTGGAATCTCAGGCTGATCTCCGATTCCCCCTCCGGGTCGAGCGAAATCCGACCGGTGCCGGTGACGGCCAGCTGCGGCGACGCGGCGTCGATCTGACCGCTCAGGTCCGTGCCGCGCAGCGCGAGATCACCTGAGACCTGGCCGACCGGGTCGCCGGAGACAGCCAGGTCGGCGATCTGGAACCTGAAGTCGTTTCGGGGGACGTCGAACGTCCCACGCCCGCTGGCGGTGAGCGTCACGGTTCCGCTCAGTGGAGCGTCCGGATAGGCGAGCAACGCGATCGCCCCGGCCGGAATGCGGCGTCCATCGGCGTTGAACGAATACGTCGAGTCCCAGCCGATGTAGGCTGCGCCCGTAATTTCTCCGCTGCCCTTGGCGAGCTCGATGCCGTCGATGCGAACGCCCGTTCCGTCAAAACGAAGCGAAGCCGTCGCGTTCTCAATCGGCTCGCCGTACGCGACACCGTCGTCAACGCGTATGGCGCCTGAGCCCATCGGGCCGCCGCGTCTTCCTGTCAGCTCGAATTCACCCGACATCCGGCCCGACAGCGGATACTCGTCGATCTGGAACGCATGCCTGAGGCTGTCCAAGTCGCGCTGGGTCACCCGGAAACGCGCATCGATTTCATCGCCTCCGTCGTCTCGCGGCGAAGCGAGCGAAAACGAGCCATCCGTGCGGATCTC
>Ga0247825_10000108_pt1 | contig 46067 bp, 41 predicted proteins | sample 13C_Vanillin_Day_FD_194413 | JGI IMG/M metagenome (GOLD analysis project Ga0247825, IMG submission 194413) | Soil microbial communities from agricultural site in Penn Yan, New York, United States - 13C_Vanillin_Day48 | ecosystem: Environmental > Terrestrial > Soil > Agricultural land | place...
GTGCCAATCCTGGTAGCCACAGTGCGATTCCTTGTCCTTGGCCTTGGCTACGAACCTCTTATCCCTTGGCTTGTACAGGCCGCTGAGGTTTTCATGTTCCTTCAGCGCCTCAGAGATGGGCCTGGAGATGACGTGGTGATCCTGACCGTTGCAGTTCGGGGGCTCACCCGAGGATTCGGAGGACTCATCTGCCTCAGCATCCTCCTTTTCTCGAGCCTCTTCTTCTGCGACTTTCAGCACCTTCAAACGCAGTGCAGTTTTCGCGAGCCCCGCTCGGATTTCGGCGGCTTTCTCAGGGTTGATCTTCGCCAATTCCTCGCATGCAGATAGCCTGCCCTGCTTGCAAAAGGACACCAGGGTGCCTTCGCCGGGAACAGCAGGGGCGCCCTGCGCTGTGATGAGAAGGATCAGAAGAGAGAGCATATGCCTCATCCTAAACGACAGGTCGAATCTCGTGAGCGGCTCCGCGAGAGCACTGGTCCGGAATCCACAGGAATTCGATCGACGATAGGGTTCCTGGCCCGTAGAATTCGAGGATGGCGGCTCCCACGTAGCCGGTGCCGATGATCAACGCGAGCGTGCCACCTGAACCGCGCTCCCTGGACCTCGTGAGAGAGCGGCCTCGGCGCGCTCCAAGTGCGGACTCAGCCGACCCACAGCCATTAGCCCCAGCATGCGGAAGTCGGAGATGAAGGACCACAGGGGGTACTTGAAGGTGGCGGGTCGGTTCCTCTCGATGCCGAAGTGGCCAATCCAGGCCAGGCCATAGGAAGCCACGAGGGCGGCGGGGATCAGCAACGCCCGGCCCTGCACGATGGCGGTGATGGCGATGGCCAAGCCCAGAGATGTCCCCACGAAATGCAGCCAGCGCGTGGTCGCTTTGGAGTGTTCACGCAAGTAGAACGGCCAGAACTCGGCATAGGTAGGGATGCGGTTGGACATGGAAGAGTTATCCCTCATGACAGGCTGAACTCCAAGTCCAGCCTCGTGGTGACTCTTAATCTTGCGACTCTGGAGGAGCGACGCGTTCAGCATGGATACGCGAGCGTCCTGCAACGTCTCCATTTTCCATTCGATACAAGATCCCAACCTCAATACAGTCTGGCGCCTGGGTACCGGTGAACTTGGGATCAAACAAGAAGAAGCGCACATCGGCTCCGTACCAATATCCTGGAGTTAGAGTTAGCAGCTCATCTTCACGAGCAGGCCTTGGAAACGAGTCCACTTCCAAGAAGCCAGCAGATTGGCCCGTCGTACAGTCCCAGACGGACTCTACCTCCACTGAAGCATTGACGATGAGCCGCCTGTCTACCCTGAGTTCTCCCTTCGTGCCCCCCACCAAGAGGCGCCCGGAAAGAGTCTCGCCATCATAGTGAGGGTTCTGGAACTCCAGCACGGCCTCGGCGGATGAATCCTGGTGGCTCGCGGAACTCTGCTTTTTGTGGCCGTCCTCGCTGCCTCCGAAGAATGGACGTCCCGCGCAGGCCGCCAGGGCCAGCAGAAATGCCACGAGCACGAGAACAGACTGTCTCAGATGCATTGCAGCCTTCCGTTATTACCTGGGATGCCCTGGCCCGCCAGGGGTAGTATTTTCCAGTAGTACATTCGCGAGATTCTCTGAAAGGGCGGAAGAAGACGGGCGGCCTGGCCGTGGAGCGTCCTCAAAGTGTACGTTGCTTGGCCCAGGTGATCCAATGTGCGAAACATTCGAGGGTGCGCTCCTCCTCAGCTAAAAGAGGGGACACGGCTGGACGTAGACTGGGCGTTGATGATGGCCGACTGGACTCCCAAGCCCAACCTCGCGGTGGACCTCAAGCGCCTGTCGCTGACCGCCGAGGAGGGGTTCGTCCTCTCGCGCCTGGACGGGCACACCTCCGCGAGCCATCTCCCCGCGCTCACAGGGTTTCCCCCAGAGCGCATCCAGGCCATCCTCGCGCGGCTCGTCGCACAGGGCGCCCTGCATCCGGCTGCCCAGGCCGCCCCTGCACTCAATTCTCCTGAGCTCCCAACGCTTGAGCTGTCCGATGTCCAGGCCTCCTCCGAGCCCCAGGAGCCCGAGAACTCCGAGCCCAGCTCCGAGCCCATCGACGACGAGCCCGAGGAGGCACTGGGAAACTATCGCCAGCTCTTCGAGACACGGCTCCACCCGCTCACCGAGGACGAGCGCAAGGCTCGGGCCCGAGGCGCGGAGGATCCAGAGCTGTCCGCCTTCTGCTTCGACCCGGTGCCAGCCGTCATCAAGTCCGTCTTGGAGAACCCTCGCACGGGCCTGGCGCATGCGCGGCTCATCGTCCGCCATCACCGCAACCCCATGGGCCTCGAGGCGCTGTGCGCGCGCGCAGCCTTCGCGGCGGACGGGGGGGTGCGCCGCTGGCTGGTGCGCAACCCGCAACTGCCCTCGAGCCTCTTCCGGCGCCTGTGGAGCGGCCGGCGGCTCATGGAGCTGCACAAGTTGACGACCGATCGGGACATCCCCGAGAACACGCGCCGCACCGCGCGAGAGCTGCTGCGCCAGCGCTTCAGCACCGGCCCCTCCGAGGAGAAGGCAGAGCTGATCCTCAACACGGAGGGCCGCTCGCTCGTGTCGCTGTCGGGGCTGCCGGTGGATGGGAAGACGGCGGCGCTCCTGTGCGGGCGCACGTACCGCTCACCCCTGCTCATCCAGAACATCGCGCGTTGGAGCGCGGCCCCGCCAGCCCTCATCGCCCACCTGCTCAAGCAGGAGGCCGTCCGGCGGCAGCCGCAGCTCCGGATGCTGCTCCAGCGTCACCCCAACGCCCCCGCGGACGCGCGCCGCGGGGAGCCTTGAGGAGAGGTCCGCGCTTTACTGGCAGTTGCGCGCCTCAAAGTGGCCGAGCAGCGGGTGGCTGCCCTGCGCCGCAGCCTCCTTGCCCACCAGGCACTTGCCCGCAGGCACGGTGACAGACGCGTTCTTGCCCTGCAGCGTCAGCTCACCCGACACCACCTGCAGGCCGCCGGGGAAGCCCGTCGCCGTGTTGGCATCCACCGGGCGGATGCTCGGCGAGCCGCCGCCGCTCAGCCGCACGCGGTAGCTCTCGTCCTCATAGAAGGAGGGCACCTCGGCCGTCGGGTCCGCCTTGAGCGGCGACATGAAGAACTTCGCGGCCAGGTCGAACTCGGGCAGCACGCGCACCAGCGGCAGGCCGTCCGCACCCTGGGAGAGGTTCAGATCGAAGTGCCGGCCAGACAGCGCATTCAGGTCCGCGGTGATGATCTTCGTGCCATTCAGGCTCATGTAGCTCTGCGCCTCGCCCAGGCCCACGTGGGCGATGACGAAGTCGTTCTGGCCCTCCTCGGCGCTGAACTCGAAGGACAGGCCCGACAGCGAGTACACCAGCTGCTGGCTGGACAGAGACGAGGTGCCACCGTACGGCCCCTTGTACTCAGTGGTGCCGAGGTTCAGCTCGAAGCTCAGGCGCTTGGCATTCGCGTCCATGCGCAGCTCGGACAGCGGGGTGGCCTTGGCCGTGCTGAACGAGTGGGTGCCGCCACGCTCTCCATCGATCTCGATGCGGATGGCATCCAGGATGCCGGTGCTGAAGGTGACGTCCTGCGCGCCGTTCTCGGTCAGCCGCAGCTCCACCCGGCCCACCATGACGCGAGGCAGCGCCGTAGCGGCCTCGGGAATCAGGAACTGCACCGTGTCCTTGGTCTCTCCCAGATCCACCGCCACGGCCATCGTCTTCTTGCCGAAGCTCAGCACCACCGGCTCATCCCGCTTGGCGCCGAACTGGAAGCCGAGATCCAGACCGTCGTTGTCGGTCCGCGTGGCGCGGATGCGCAGCTCCAGCTTGTCCACGGCCTGCACACAGTCGGGGTCCGCGGGACGCTCGCCGGTGGTGCACAGGTCATCTCCCTGGATGCGGAAGATGGTGGAGTCCCCCTCCGTCGCCTCGACGTTCGCCTCGATGAAGATGCGCTCCTTCAGGTACTTCTCCACCAGCGCCGCTTGCGCATCCGCGGCGGTGGGGTCGATCGGTACCGGGTTGACGATCGGCGTCGAGTCGCAGCCCTTGGGATCCGTGCAGGGCGTGGACGGAGAGCCCATCAGTGGCACCGCACCAAAGGTCTTCTGGAGGATCGCGGCCGCTGAGCCCATGCTCTCCAGGGAGGACATCTCACTCATCACTCGCGCGCTGGTGCTGGCGGCGCGGATCATCTCGGTGCTGCGGCTGGCCGTGATCTCGGAAACCTCCTTCGCCTCCGGCGCATCGCTACAGCCAATGCCTCCGAGCGCAAGCACCATGGTTCCAGTCAGCCAGAGCTTCGTCTTCATGCCTTATCTCCTGGGTAAACGGGGCGTCGCGGCTGGAGCAAGAGCTACGCCAGGGAACGAACAGCGTAACCTCGCGACATTCCGCACCCCGCCGCCGCACTGTGAAGGGGACCTCTGACATTCCTGTCAGGCAGGAGCTGTCCGCGGCAGCGACGGCGTACTCCATGGTGATCCTGGAGCGGCCAATGCGGGACACCCGCGCACCCGCGGCGATGTTGGCGGGACTGGGACTCTGAGCGGGCGGCGGCATGCTAAAGCCAGCGACATGACATGTTCCCGGATGATCCTGTCTCTGTCAGGGGCCGCGGTGCTGGGCATCTCCGCACTGTCCTGGGCAAGCAAGCCCACCACCGCTCCCCGCTATGTCGTGTCCACGAAGGAGGCGCCCCGCTACCTCCTCCCCAACGGCCAGGGCTCAGCCACGCTGATGCTCAATGCATCCACGGGGGCCTCGGCTGCGTCCATGGGCTTGCTGGAGCTGTCCAAAGGAGCCAAGGCGCCCGAGCACACCCACGACACGAGCGCGGAGCTCCTCTATGTCGAGGACGGCGCCGTGGAGATGATCGTGGACGGGCAGAAGATGCAGGCGGGGAAAGGGGATGCGATCTACATCCCTGCCGGAGCAAAGCACTCGGTGGTGGTGGTCTCCGACAGCCCGTTCCGGGCAGTGCAGGTCTACGTCGGTCCGGGGCCCGAGCAGCGCTTCACGCAGGGAACTCGCGCGGACAAGAAGGACAGCAACTGAGCGCCCTGCATCGGGTCAGTCCCAGTCGAGAGGCGCGAAGCACTCGCCACACTGGCGTTGCGCGAGGTCCAGCCACTCCTGCGCCTCCTGCAGCACGGTCTCGGTAGATCCGCTGTGGATGTCCAGCACGGCGTAGAGCTTGCCGAAGCGGTTGGCCACGGCCAGCCGAGCCTCGCCCGGAGAGGCTCCGAGCGCCAGGGCCAGCTCCCGCGAGATGCGCCCCTCGGAGTCCTCGAGCGCACCAGGAGGCAGCGGCTCGCCCGGCCGGCCTGAGGGTACGACTGAGAAGACGTCGATTTCCTCCTGGCGCCACTGTGACGCCCGCGACACAAGCACCCGATGGAGCGCCTGGCAGATGTCGCAGCCCGGGTGCAGCAGCGCCACCAGCATGTCGTGCCGCTGCCAGGCGTCCAGCGTGCCGCGAGGCGGCCCGCCCGGCACCTGGAGCTGGAACAGGGGAACCTCGCCTCGCTCTCGCATACTCGCACCTCCCTGAGCTCCTGAAGAGATAACACCTGGGCTCACGCGAGGCTCCTCGCGAGGCTCCCCAATGTGGCCACCGCAGCCTCAATGCGAGGGGACCAGGGAAAGCCGCAGCTCAGGCGGATGAAGTGGGAATAGCGCCCGGCCTGCGCGGAGAAAATGGGGCCGGGCGAGATGCTGATGCCTGCCTCCAGAGCCCGCGCGTGGAGGACCAGCGCATCCACCGAGGGAGGCATCTCCACCCAGAGCACCATGCCGCCCGTTGGGCGGGTGACGCGGGTGCTCTCAGGGAAATGCTCGGCGATGGCCTCCGTCATGCGCTCCACCTGCGCGGCCAGCCGGCGCCGCAGCCCGCGCAGGTGCCGATCGTACCCACCCCCTTGCAGGAAACGGGCGATGGCGAGCTGAGGCAGTGTGGGAGTGGCCACGGTATGCGCGAACTTGAGCAGCTCCACGCGCTCACGGTAGCGGCCGGGCGCCATCCACCCCACGCGGTAGCCGGGCGCCAGGTTCTTCGAGAAGGAGCCACACAGCAGCACGCGTCCCTCGGTATCGAACGCCTTGCACGCCCGAGGACGCTCCTGACCGAAGTAGATGTCACCGTAGAGGTCGTCCTCGATGAGAGGCAGATCGCGCTGGGCCAGCATGTCCACGAGGCGCTTGCGGTGCTCCTCGGGCATGCAGCTTCCCAGCGGGTTGCTGAAGCTGGGCACCACCAGCACGGCGGCCACGCGCCGCTTGCCGAGCACCGCCTCCAGCGCGTCCAGCTCCATGCCGTGCCGTGGGTGGGTGGGGATCTCCAGCGCCCGCAGCCCGAGCGCCTCGATGGCTCGGAGAGTCCCGTAATAAGCGGGGGACTCGATGGCAATGGTGTCCCCGGTCCGCGCCACAGCGAGCAGGCTCAGGTGGATGGCTTCAGACGCGCCACACGTGGTGATGAAGTCATCCGCCCCGAGCGCACAGCCCCACTCCAGCGCCCGGCGGGCGAGCTGCCTCCGCAGCTCGGGGCAGCCAGGCGGCATATCGTAGCTCACCGCGGCCTCCCCCGCCTCGCGTGACAGCACCGCCAGCTCGCGGTTGAGACGCTGGGTAGGCAATAGCTCCGCCGAGGCAACGGCAGCCCCGAACTGCACCACCCGAGGATCACTCGCGGCCCGATACACGCGCGCCACCAGTGCGCTGACGCTCACGGGGCTGGCGGTGGTGGCGGGGCGAGAGACCTGGGGCTCTGCGGGCAGAGGCCGCTCGCGCCGGCGCACGTAGTGACCAGACTGGGGCCGCGTCTCGACGAGCCCTCGGGACTCCAGGTGGACGTAGGCCTGCAGCACGGTGGAGATGCTCACCCGCTCACGGGTACTGAGCTCTCGCACGGAGGGCAGGCGATCTCCTGGCCGCAGCGTCCCGGCCGCGATGGCGTCGCCAATCCGGTCGGCGACCTGCTCGTACAGCTTCGACCTGTGCTGTGTCTCCATCATGCATGCCCCAGTTCATGGCTCGAGCATCCCGAACCCAGGTGAATAACGGCCAAGGCCCGAGCCGCCCAGGTACAGCTGGGCTCATAGTGAACCGGCACAGTTTACCGCATGCCAACTGTACTGGTCACAATCAGCCTCTGCTGAATCTGTTCTTGTGCCCTCCTGGGGCGCATCGTTGGCAGCACAGGAGGTGGGCGATGCTGGATTTTCTGTTCGACTCGGGTTGGCTGCGCAGGGTCCTGGCGAGGCTCCTGCCGGAGCGGTGCGCTGGCCTGCTGGGCACGGTGACGCTGGCGAGGGGGGCGCTCTGGAGCCACCGCGTGCACTCGTGCGGGCTCACCCTCACGTGCCACGAGGGTTGGGTGTGGCTCACGCGCGAGGGGGACGCCAAGGACCACGTCCTCGCAGCCGGAGACACCGTGCTGCTGGATCAGCCTGGATTGGTGGTGGTGCAAGCCCTGCGACCCGCGTGCATCGAGCTCCAGAGGGAGACACAGCCGTGTCCAGCAGGTGTCAGCTGTCAGACCCGTATCGTAGGTCCTGAGGCAGCACGCGGCAGACCCAACAGGTTCTCAAGCGTGTGTCAGACCTGTATAGTAGGGTCTGCTCATCCGCCCCTACAGGGCGGAATGATTCTCCATAGGGAGGCGAGATGGCGACGACGGCTGACGGAGAGGTGATGCTGCAACTGCTTCAGGAGTCTGGAGACGCTCTTCGAGTCCCTCGATAGGCGCGTGGGTCTTCTCGAACAACGTGTCGGTGCGCTTGAGAACCTGTTCGACTCACTCAATCAGCGCGTGGGTTCGCTCGAGATGCTGTTTGGCTCGCTCGACCAGCGTGTGGGCTCGCTCGAGGTGATGTTGACCCAGCTTCATGTCACGAACCAGCGGCTCGTCGGATACATCAAGCGCGTCGGGAAGATGCTGATCCAGGTCGCAACGGACCGGGATGAGCTGGACACACGGGTGGACAACGTCGAGCGGCGCTTGATCTTCCTGGAGAAGTAATCGGGAGTATCGGGTCAGTGGAGGAGCCGGTACACCTGCTCGAGCATCGCCGCGCTGATCAGCCCACCGTAGGTTCCCAGAACGTAGCCCAGGACAGCCAGCAGCACGCCCACGGGCGCCAGGGCTGGATGGAAGGCCGCCGCCACCACGGAGGCCGATGCAGTGCCTCCCACGTTCGCCTGCGAGCCCACCGCAGCGAAGAAGATGGGCGCCCGCAGCAGCCGCCGTGCTCCCAGGATTGCTGCCGCGTGGAAGGCCATCCACAGCATGCCCACTGCCACCAGCGCGGGAGCATCCAGCAAACGGCGGAACTCAGCCTGAGCACCAATGGTGGCCACCAGGAGATAGAGGAACACCGAGCCCACTCGGCTGGCTCCTGCTCCCTCCAACCTCCGCACCGGCGTGAACGAGAGCACCACACCTACCGTTGTCACCAGGAGCACGACCCACGTGAAGCCCGTCACCACACTGCCCAGATCCGGCAGCTTCGAGGCGAGCACCGTGCACGCCACCGTTACGCCAAAGGCGATGGCCAGCATCCACAGCAGGTCCGCCAGGGTCGCGGGCCGTGCGCTCTCGGCTTGGAGGCGCTCCACCTCGGTCCGAACGGCATCCAGGGTCCGCCGATCCGCGCCCACCTTCGCGTCCATCTGCTGCTCACGGCCCGCGAAGGACAGCAGCACCGCCGTCCAGATGTTGGACACCCCCACGTCCACCACCACCATCATGCTCAACGTGCTGTCGAGCGCTCCCACGCTCTGGCCAATGGCCACGAAGTTCGCGCTGCCGCCGATCCACGAGCCGCTCAGCGCCGCCAGCCCCTTCCAGGCCTGCTCTCCCAGCTCGGCTGGCACCAGCCAGCCCAGCGCAAGGTATGCCAGCGGCCCTCCCAGGATGATGCCCACGGATCCCGCCAGGAAGATCACCACCGCATTGCGCCCCAGCCGGGCTATCGCGGGCAGGTCTACCGACAGCACCAGCAGCACCAGGCTGGCCGGCAGCAGGTACACCCGAACGAAGCGGTACAGCTCTGACTGGAGCGGAATCACTCCCAGGTTCGAGAGCAGCGTTGGGACGAAGTAGATGAAGACGAGCAGCGGCACCACGCGGAAGAACCGCTGGAGCACCGGGTGCCGATCAGCGAGGAAGAGCAGGCCCAACACGCCGAGCAGCACGGCGAGCACAGCCATCGGATCCTGGATGAGGGCCTCTCTCACGCGCGAGTCCGTGGCTCCACGCCGAGCCCAGGGCCCTGCCCGAGCAGGATGCGCCCTTGCACCACCGGGTGTCCGAGGAAAGGGTCCTCGGAGATGAGCAGGTTGCCGTCCAGATCTAGCCAGTCTGCCAGAGGCCCCAGGTGGGCCGCCGCCGCGATGCCTACCGATGTCTCCACCATGCACCCGATCATCACCTTCAGCCCACAGGCCCGCGCCACGTCGATGATGCGCAGCGACTCGCGGATGCCTCCCGCCTTCTGCAGCTTCACGTTGATGCCGTGATAGCCCTCGGCCAGCCTCGGAACGTCCGAGGCATGAATCAGCGCCTCGTCCGCCACCAGCGGCAGGGGCGAGCGGGCCCGCAGCCACTTCGCGCCCTCCACGTCGGACGCGGGCAGGGGCTGCTCCACCAGCTCCACGCCCTGAGTGGCCAGCCACTCGATGTGCTTGAGCGCCTCCTCCGGACGCCACGCCTCGTTCGCATCCACACGCACCACCTTGGACGTGGCGGCCCGCACCGCACCGAATACCTCCCGGACACGCTCGGCGCCGAGCTTCACCTTGAGGACGGGATACGGCTCCGCCTCGCGCACTTTGCGCGCCAGCGTCTCCGGATCGTCTATCCCGATGGAGAAGGACGTGATGGGCATGCGCGCCGGATCGACCCCCAGCATCCGGTACAGCGGCACCCCGAGCGTCTTGCCGGCCAGGTCATGCAGGGCGATGTCCACCGCCGCCTTCGCCGCGCCGTTGCCGGGCATGGCCTCCTGCAGTGCCTCCGAGATATCGCGGAACCAGCGGAGGTCCCGGTCGAGCACCGGCGTCAGCGTGCGCAGCGCCTCCAACACCGTCTCCGCGGACTCCTGATAGCGCACGTTGGGCGCAGCCTCGCCCAGGCCGACATGCTCCCCGGAGCGCAGCTCGACGACGACGTTCCGCTTCGAGGTGCTGGTGCCCCGGGAGATGGTCCACGCATGACGCAGGGGCAGCTCGATGACGCGAGGGTTCAATGAGGGGGGCATGGTCGGAAGGGCTCTCCAGGTCGGTTGGCCCTCTAGCATGACTTGCGCCCGGATGAGGCATGACAGCAACAGGCAGGGTACAACGCACCCGCTCATGCGCCCCCTCGCCCTGTGCCTCACGTTCATCGCCCTGGGTTGCAGCCATGCCGCCAGCCCAGCTTCTTCCCCTCGGCCTCGCGCAGCCTCTGAAGAGCTGCGGACGCTGCTCGCCGAGCTTGTCGCCGTAGACACCTCCAACCCACCCGGCAATGAGACAGCCGCAGCCCAAGTGGCCGCGCGTTGGCTGCGTGAGGCGGGCATCGAGGCGGAGATCATCGAGCCGGCCCCCGGGCGCGGGAACCTCCTGGCACGCCTGAAGGGGAGCGGTGGCGGACGTCCCGTGCTCGTCCTGGCACATCTGGACACGGTCCCCGCGAAGCGCGAGGAGTGGGCGACGGATCCGTGGCGGCTCACCGAGCGCGATGGGTTCCTCTACGGGCGCGGCGTCCAGGACAACAAGGGCATGGCGGCCGCCAGCGTGCTGGCGTTACGGCGGCTCCAGCGCGAGGGAGTGAAGCCCTCGAGAGACATCGTGCTGTACCTGGGCGCGGACGAGGAGGTGGGCGCTGGGTATGGGCTGGAGTGGATGCTCGCGAACCGTCCAGAGCTGCGCGAGGCCGAGCTCGCGCTCAACGAGGGCGGGCTCACCGAGCTGGCCGCAGACCGGAGCCGGGTACAGTTCGTGGCCCTCCAGGCTGCCGAGCGCGTCTCACGGAACGTGGTGCTCAAGGCCCAGGGGCCCGGTGGCCACTCGTCCGCGCCGCCAGCGAATCCCAACCCGCTGGTGCGCGTGTCCGCGGCGGTGGCCCGAGTCGGCGCCCTCACCTTCCCTGCCCGGCTGACCCCCGCCGCGCGGCTGCACATCCAGGGCCGTGCTCCCAGGACTCCGGGTGAGCTGGGTGAGGCGTTGAAGCGCATCGGCGCGTCACCGGATGCGCCTCCCCAGGATGCCGTGGACACCGTGGCCCGGCTGGATCCAGCGCTGGCGGCGGTCATGCGCACCACGTGCACGCCCACCGTCTTCCAGGCAGGCACCCGCCCCAACGTCATTCCCGCCACCGCCGAGGCCACCATCAACTGCCGGCTGCTGCCGGACGAGGACGCGAAGGCGCTCCAGGCCCGGCTCATCGCCGCGGTGGCGGATCCCTCGATCCAGGTGGAGATGGACACGAGCCCGCCGAACTCGCCCATGTCTCCCGTGGGGGACAATGCGATGTTCCGGGCCGCGAAGGCCGCCGCCGCCAAGGTGTGGCCTGGGGTGCCTGTCATCCCCCGCCAGTCCACAGGCACCACTGAGTCCGCCATGCTGCGCAGGGCCGGCATCCACGCCTACGGCATCGATCTCTTCGCCCTCACCCCCGAGGACGCCCGCACCGCGCACGCGCCCAATGAGCGTGTCCCTACCGCCTCCCTCCAGCCGGGCGCCGAGTTCGTCTACCTGCTGCTCCGAGAGCTGGCTCGGTAGGGGCGGCCCTGTGCGCACAAGCAAGCACGTGATTAGCTCCGGCGCCGTGAACGTTCGTACTTCCTTCCTTCTGGGTTCCATGCTCGCCCTCACAGCGTGCGCGGGATGGTCCCGATCTTCTGATGAAGCGAACCCCGCAACGGAGGGGCCGGTGGCGAGGCAGTGGAGGATCAGCTCGGCGACTCGTGACTTCGAGCGCTTCTCCCGCGACAGCACAGTGCTCGCCAGCGATGGCGCGTTGGAGCTGGACGCAGCAGCTCTCTCCGGCCCAGCACCCTTCCCCGCTGGAAAGGAGGGAGGCCCTCCGCCGGTCGCGAGCTACCGCTTCGGCACCGCCCTGCTGGCGGAGCACCCCATCCCGGACGGCTTCAATAGCGCCGTGCCCTCCCTGGAGGCTCTCACCCCACCGGGCACGTGGGTGCGGGTGACGCTCGCCGCGCGCGTGGGCGGCACCTGGACGAAGGACTACGACTTCGGCCCCTGGGCCTTCGACAAGAGCACCGTGTCCCGGCGCAGCGTGAACGGCCAGGGCGACGAGCTGGGCGACGTGTTCACGGACACGCTCGTCCTGAAGAAGCTCGCGGACGCCGTGCGCGTGAAGGTGTGGCTCTACTCCGCGCAGCCCGGGGTGACTCCCCGCGTCCGTGCCCTCTCGCTGGCGCTGAGCGACGGCAGGCGCACCCCCGTGGATGGGTCCTCGGACCGGGTGGCCTGGGGCGCGGTGTTGGACGTGCCTCTCCGCTCGCAGATGATCTACCCGGACGGCGGGCCCGTGTGGTGCTCGCCCACGTCCACCACCATGCTGCTCGGCTACTGGGCCCAGAAGCTGAACCGCCCCGAGCTCGTGGAGACCGTTCCCACCGCGGCCGCCAACACCCTCGACGAGGTCTACGAAGGCACCGGCAACTGGAGCTTCAATGTCGCTTACGCCTCGGCCATGGGCGGTGGAGCCCTTCACGGCATGGTGGCGCGGCTCGACTCCTTCAACCAGGTGGAGCAGCTCATCGCCGCAGGCATCCCCGTGAGCATCAGCATCGCCTACAAGGAGGGAGAGCTCACGGGTGGTGCATCCCGGAAGTCGGACGGGCACCTCATCGTCGTGAAGGGCTTCTCCCCTCAGGGAGATGTGGTGGTCAACGACCCTGCCTTCCCCAGCGACGACAAGGTCGAGGCCATCTACAAACGCGACGAGCTATGGCGCGCCTGGCGCCACTCCGGGGGCGCCGTCTATCTGCTCTGGCCCGCAGGCAGCTCGCTCCCCGCGGGCGCGCTCCACACCGTGCCCTGAGGCACCGCGAGAAGCATCGGCGTTACTTCGCAGCCTTGTGGACCGGGCAGAGCTGACTGAGGAACAGGCTGTTGTCGTAGTAGTGCTCCACCTCGAGCAGCCGGAGATCCTCCGCGCAGCGTGCCACCGTCATTCCGAAGATCTCCACCAGCTGGCCGGTGTGCTTGTGCCCCTTGTACTCGCCCGTGAAGTGGCCCCAGTGGCGCCACTTGAACGAGACCACGGGCGGCGGCGAGTACACCTCGAGCACCTCCCAGAAGAACCCGCCCGGGAAGGCTGTGTGGAAGATGTTGCTCGAGGACTCGAAGGTCTCTTCCTTCGCGCTGTAGTACGGCGTCTCGCCGATGAAGAGGTTGTAGCTGCCCTTCTCCGCGATGTCCTGGGGCGTGGCCCAGGCGCCGCCGTTGGTCCGGGTCCGGAACTTGCCCTGAACGATGGTGAGCCACTGCGCGGGATCCCTCTTGTGAGAGACCTCCATCTCGAACACCCGAACCAGATCCTCCACCGCCAGCTCCAAGGAGCCCTGCAGCAGCTGGCGGGTGCGCTCCTTGTGCACGATCTGGTTTGTCAGGTGGTAGTCCGGCCGCCCCTTGCGCCACACGACACCCTCGTCGTGCGCGATCACGGTGTCACGATCCCTCAGCCACAAAGGCTTCTCAGCCGGCTTGGCGTCGCTCATCTCGCTCCTCGTTCCCTACGCGTCGGTGAATGGACTGCACCTTCACGTTAGGACGGAGGAGCGTCCGGCACAGAACACGGGGCCCGCCCCGAGGCTCGCGGCACGTTGGGAAACCAACGCTCCAAGCCTCAGGGGAGGGTGAGGATCTCCGGACCCTGCTCAGTAACCAACAGTGTGTGCTCGAACTGGGCGCTGCGGCTGCCATCCGCGGTGACAGCCGTCCACCCATCGTCCCACGTGCGGTGCTGCCAGTGGCCGAGGTTGATCATCGGCTCGATGGTGAACGTCATCCCCGGTTGGATGATCGTCTTGGCATCCGGCTCGTAGTAGTGGGGGATCTGCATCGAGCTGTGGAAGCGCTCGCCGATGCCGTGCCCACAATAGGCCCGCACCACACTCATGCCGTGCTTCGTCGCGTGATCCTCGATGGCCCGGCCAATGTCGCTGAGGGGCCGCCCGGGCTTCACCGCCGCGATGCCCAGGTCCAGGCACTCGCGCGCCACGCGCACCAGGCGCTCGGAGTCCGGATCCACCTTGCCCACGAAGAAGGTCGCCGAGCAGTCCCCGTGGACGCCGTCCAGGAAGATGGTGATGTCCAGGTTGACGATGTCCCCGTCCTCCAGCGCGCGGCTGTCGGGGATGCCGTGGCAGATGACCTCATTCACCGAGGTGCACAGCGACTTGGGAAAGCCGTGGTAGTTCAGCGTGCTCGGGTAGCCACCAAGCTTGATGTAAGCCTCGTGGGTGATGGCATCCAGCTCGTCCGTGGTGATGCCCGGGCGCACGGCCTTGCCAGTGAGCTCCAGCACCTGGGCGGCGGCCTTGCAGGCCCGGCGCATCCGGGCGATGACGTCCGGGCTCTTCACGTCGGCCATCTCACCCGAGCGGGACGGCCGCCCCGTCTCCGCGTAGTCCGGACGGGGGATGTGCACGGGCACGCTCCGCATCGGGCTGATCACCCCGGGCCGGATGCCCTTGCGCTGTATGTCCGCGCCCTTCTTGCGGGCCTCGACGGCGTCCGCGCCGCGGTGGCACTTCTTGTACTTGGTGCCGCTACCGCACCAACAGAGATCATTGGGCCCGGGAAGAACGGCTGGAGCCTGGCGGGCAAGTTGGGTGTTCATCGGTTCTGTCTATAACCCGTCGGCGCACCCCAGCGCACTGCTCTTGGTGGTGGGGGGGCCCGGTATACACAGGCCCCACCGCCCGCCTGGCCCTCAGGGAGACTTGGGGGCCGGCTTCGCCTTCTTGCGCTCCTCGCCCAGCTTCTTGCCCTGCTTCTCCACCGCGCTGAGCGTCTCCAACACGGCGTCCTTCTGGCCCATGTTCGCCAGCCAGCCGGGGATCGAGCCTCCCGGATCCACGCTGAACTTGTAGACGATGTGCGCCTTGTTCTCGCCCTTGGGCGTCACCTCCCAGGTGCCGTCGTTGTACTTGAGCCGCACCACCCCCTTGCGCTCGGGCACCCCCCCGTCCACCACCTTCCAGCGCTGCACGTACTCGCCCGTACCGTCCTCGGCCAGCTTCTTCTCGTCCACCACGCCGATGACGTAGTCGCGGTCATCGACGACCGGCAGGTCCAGCCTCGCGTACGCCACGCGCGAGCCGTCCTCATTCGTCGACACCACGCGGGACTCCTTCACGTACGGCATCCACAACCGGAACGAGCCGGAGTCCATGAGCGCCGTCTGGACATCGGTGGCGTTCGCCTCCACGGTCTTCTCCGCCCACACCTCCTTGCCATTCTCCTTGCCATTGGCGTCGGTCCGGGGGCGGACCTTGATGACGGCGTCCTCGTCCTCCACCGTCTTCCACTCATTGGCGGCACGGGCCACCCCTGCCACGAGCACCAGCGCCACCGCCGCGCTCCACCACAGCCGCTTCGTCTCGAACATGCCTGCCCTCCGGAGTGTGTGCATGGCAACGGAGCTTAACTCCAAGCCCAGACGCGAGGACCGCGAAGTCATTCACGCGGCTCGACATTTGACGGGGGCCAGGGCAGGAATCGGGCATATGAGTGGCTACCTCCCAGCTCCCCCGCCCGAGCGCGGCATTTTCTGCAACCGCACCCTCAACCTGAGGGCCATCAAGGCCATCGGCTATGACATGGACTACACGCTTGTCCACTACCAGGTGGAGGCGTGGGAACGGCGCGCGTACGAGCACATCCGCGAGCGGCTCATGACCTTGGGCTGGCCAGTGGGCCACCTCATGTTCGATCCGGTGCTCGCCATCCGTGGCCTCATCATCGACACGGAGAAGGGCAACCTGCTGAAGGCCAACCGCTTCGGCTTCGTGAAGAAGGCGCTGCACGGCACGCGCCCCATGGACTTCGAGGCCCAGCGCGTCGAGTACACCCGCACCATCATCGACCTGGCCGAGCGGCGGTGGATGTTCCTCAACACCCTCTTCTCGCTCTCCGAGGCCTGCATCTACGCGCAGTTGGTGGACCTGCTGGACGCAGGCAAGCTGCCGGGGCCCATGGGCTATGCGGACCTCTACGCCACCGTGCGCAGCTCGCTGGATGCCGCCCACATGGCGGGCCGGCTCAAGGCGGAGATCGTCGCCAACCCGGAGCGCTACGTGCAGCCGGATCCGGAGACGGCCCTGGCGCTGCTGGACCAGCGCAGTGCCGGCAAGAAGCTGCTGCTCATCACCAACAGCGAGTGGGCCTACACCGTGCCCATGATGCGGGTGGCCTTCGATCCGTACCTGCCCCAGGGAATGACGTGGCGCGAGCTGTTCGACGTGGTCATCGTCAGCGCGCGCAAGCCCGAGTTCTTCACCACGCGCTCGCCGTTGTTCGAGGTGGTGGAGAGCAGCACGAGCGAGGCGCTGCTGCGGCCGCACTCGGGGCCGTTCAAGGCGGGCACTCCCTACTTCGGCGGCAGCGCGGTGGAGCTGGAGCGTCACCTGGGCATGAGCGGGGACGAGATCCTCTATGTGGGCGATCACATGTTCGGCGACGTGCATGTGACGAAGAGCGTGCTGCGCTGGCGCACCGCGCTGATCCTCCGCGAGCTGGAGGACGAGGTGCGCGCCATCGCGTCCTTCCGCGCCACCGAGGCGCGGCTGGCGGAGCGCATGTTGGTGAAGGAGCGGCTGGAGGCAGAGTCCTGCCAGCTGCGGCTCGAGATGCAGCGGCGCCGGCTGCAGTACGGTCCACGCTCGGAGATATCAGAGGAGCAGCTGCTGACACGGCTGGCGGCCCTCCGCACGGAGTTGGAGGCGCTGGACGCGGAGCTGGGCCCCATGGCGCGCGCGGCCAGCGAGCTGTCCAATCCGCACTGGGGCCTGCTCACCCGCGCGGGCAACGACAAGAGCCACCTGGCGCGCCAGGTGGAGCGCTACGCGGACATCTACACGTCGCGCGTGTCCAACTTCCTGTTCGCCACGCCCTTCGTGTACCTGCGCAGCCCCCGGGGCAGCCTGCCGCACGATCCCAACGTCCCCGGTGGGACACCCGTGTTCCCGTCCACAGACGCCACCAGCGGCTCCTCTCCCTAGTGCTCACCCACACCCAACCACACGGCACAACCACCTGAAACCATTGGGTTTCAGGTGCGGCTTCCCCTCGGGACAGGGAGCCGTACCAGGGCTCGTCCGGCCGTCTGATCCAGACGATGTCAGACGCCCCCAGTATGAATTGTCCCATGGGCCACTCGAAAACCCAGAGCGCGACGCAAGTCCTCGAGCAGCGCAACCTCCTCGGCGGGACCGACCTGGTGCCGGTCCTCGGCGGCGGCAAGAAGAAGCGCGCGCGTCAGATCCACGTCGCCTCCGAGCGGCGGCTGGGCTTCGCCGTGGCGCTCGCCCTCGTCGTGGAGAACGGCCGCCAGCACGCCAAGGAGCACGGCGTCACCTCGCTGAGCAAGTGCCCCAAGTGCGAGCACGTAGGCCCCACCGCGCAGGACTTCGGCTACCGCATCATCCGCGGCGAGCGGCGCCCCCAGTCCTGGTGCCGCGGCTGCCGTGGCCAGCACCTGCCGCCCTCGAACGCCAGCGCCCCGCTCAAGTGGTCCACCGGCAGCAAGTCCTCCGAGCCTGCGCAGTCCTCGGAGCTCTCGGAGTCCACGGAGTCCGCTGACGGCTGGCTCTTCCCGCCCGAGACGCTGCGCGCCCGTCCCCGCGCCAAGGGTAAGGGCGGTCAGCGCAACAGCTGAGACCGCTCCCTCGCCTGGTCAGCACTGGCGCACGCCAAGCCCCTCGTCCCGCTCTCCGCAGGGGGATGGAAAAGCCGGGGCTGAGTCCCTAACTCTCTTGGAGGAGGGCACCATGGCAGTGCGGACGAAACTCGTAGGCATCAAGAACAGACGGCGCGTAGACGCAAAGGCGGCGCAGCCCAGCCAGGGGACCACCCGAGGGAAGAAGACGCTGCCTCGTGATGAAGCCGCCGCGCTCCGCAGACAGAAGGCGCTCGAGCGCGTGACGCTGGGCCCTGCCGCGGAGATCCACGAACCCAAGAGCCACCGGCGCAAGACTTCGCTCCAGGGCCGCAAGAAGGCCCCCAGCCAGATGCGCGTGAAGCGCGCGGGCGGGCCGGCGAAGCGGCTCCCGCTCCACGGCGGCTGAAGCCCTTTGTCCCCCGGCACCCTGAGGCCGGCGTGCCATGTTCCCGCGATGGACCGTCGCGGCGCATGGCCCCGGCCTCAGGCCTGTGCGTCCTTCGGATGGCGCCACCCGCGCAGCTGGTCGAAGGCGTAGTAGGAGAGCAGCACCAGCACCGTGAAGAGCGCGGTGATGCCGAGCAGCTGTGGGTTCTCCCAGGGCTCGCGCAGGTGAGCACGGATGGCCGCGAAGAAGGGCCGCGGCTCCGTCAGCACATCCCAGCTGTTCCACCGCTCCACCCGCCCCAGGTAGATGCCGTAGCCGCACAGCACGGACACCACCGCCACACCGAGCCAGGCGCCCACACGGCCCACGCGCTCCTCCAGCAGCCGCTTCCACACCTCCAGCGAGAGCAGCCCCAGCATCCACCCCGTCGCCGCGAAGAGCCCCAGCAGCCCCGCGTCGAACCACAGCGGAATGCCCTGCCGGGGGCGCAGGTGGATGAAGTCCGTCAGCAGGTAGGGCGCGTTGGGGAAGACGAGCAGCCACGCCACTCCCAGCGGCGCCAGGCTCCACCACCGCGCGGCGCCTCGCTCGTGAAGGAAGCTCGTCACCAGCGACAGGCTGTAGGGCACCCACGCGAGGAAGAGGTTCCAGAGCAGCCAGAGGTAGACGCTGTGCTGGCTCCAGTCCTGGCGGGCCTTGACCATCCCCACGCAGACGGCGGTGCTCAGCAGCGCCGGGAGGAGTCCGTGGTGGTGCAGGAAGCGCAGAGAGTGAAGGCGCATGGCGGAGTCGTGGTGTCGGGGCCGCACGCCGTGGCCACCCAGCCACACCCCGCGGCCCAAGCAAGAGTGAAGTTGTCCACGGGCTCGCGGCTTCGGAGCCCGCGTCCCATGCTGAGAGCAAGTCCGAGGCCAGCGCTCACGGGGCTGCTCTCTCTACCTGGAGGCAGGCCGTGGCATATGGTGCGCGCCAGCATGCCTCGCGCCCTGCTTCCCGCCGCTCCGCTGCTGGCCCCCGATGAGGCGAGGGCCTGGCTTGTCAGCCACCTGGGGCTCGCCGCGCCCCACTTCCCCGCTGGCGCGAAGGGTACGCGCGCGCTGCTTGGGGCCCTGCGCTGCATCCAGCTCGATCCGTTGGATGTCATCGGCACCAACGCGGACCTGGTGGCCCTGGCGCGCGTGGAGGGCCTCTCGCGAGGCGACGTGTACCGGCACTTGATGCCGGGCCATGCCTTCGAGCACTGGGCCAAGGAGCGCTGCCTCCTGCCCGCGTACGCCTTCCCCTACTACCGGGAGCGCACGCGCGAGACGCCATGGTGGCACCTCGCCACGCGCCTGGAGCGGCTGCCCGCGCGCGTGCTGCAGGCCGTGCTGGAGGAGGTGGCCGCCCGAGGCCCCATCTCCGCCGCGGAGCTGACCGACCACGGCGCGGTGAAGCCTCTGAACTGGAGCGGCTGGAAGGGCACTGGAAAGGCCACGTCCATGGCGCTGGAGGTGCTGTGGACACGCTGCCAGGTGGTGGTCTGCGGACGAGGCCCTGGAGGCAAGCGCTACGACGTGCCCGAGCGCGCGCTGCCGAACACGGCCCGGGCGTCCCTGGCCAGCGGGCCGGAGTCCTTTGATCGCTGGGCCCTGCTCGAGCGCGTGGAGGCCGCGGGGTTGCTCTCGCGCGCGTCCGGCCCGCACTGGTCCGTCCTCTCGGACGTCCGCACCTCGGAGCTGCCGGACACGCTCGTGCGCGAGGGACTGCTGGAGGAGGTGATGCTGCCCGGCTCACCCCGGCGCTACCTGGCTCCCGCTGGCTTCCGCGCGCGCCCTGTCACCTCGCCGGATGAACGCATGCGCATCCTGGGGCCGCTGGATCCGCTGCTGTGGGATCGCGGGCTGGTGAAGCTCGCCTTCGGCTTCGAGTACGTGTGGGAGGTCTACAAGCCCGCCAACCAGCGCCGGTGGGGCTGGTACGTCTGCCCTCTGCTGCACCGGGGCCAGCTGGTGGGTCGGCTGGAGGCGCGCGTGGAGGAGGACGTGCTGCGCGTGGAGACGCTGTGGCGCGAGAAGGGCGTGAAGCTCGATGACGCGGCGCTCGATGAGGCGCTGGCCCGCCACGCGAAAGCCTGTGGCGCCACGCGCGTCCGCCGGCCTCGGGCCCGCCTGGGCTGAGAAAAAAAAAGCCCGGCGCATGGAGCTCATGCGCCGGGCCGGGGGGGTCAGCCACGTGCTTGTGCGCGGGGGGAGCGCCGAAGCCCGTGGCCGGGGGGAAACTAGAGCAACTTCATGTAGTTGCCCATGTCCGTGAGGTCCTGCTCGGTGTGCGGGACGCCGAGGATCTCAAGCAGCGCCTTGTACTGCCGCATGATGCCCGCGATGTCCTTGGCCGAGTTGTCGTGGAAGTACGGGGCGGTCTTCTGCAGGCTGCGCAGCGACACCATCTTGAAGAGGTTGGCGTGCTGGGCGTTGCCCGTCACCAGCATCATGCCCGGGTCAGGTGACGTCACCCGCGTCTCGGTGCCATCCGGGTTGGTGACGATGTACTCCTGCGTGGGGTCACCCTTGAAGTTCACGTCGGAGACGAGCGAGGTGGAGAACTGCGTGCCAGCCGGCAGACCCAGCGGGTTGAACTGGGTGTTCACGTTGAGCAGCGCGCCGAAGTGGCAGCTGCCGCACAGCGCCTCGGGAGCGAAGAAGGCCTTCCCGCGCTTCTCGGACTCGGTCTTGCCCGCGGGCAGCGCCGGAGCCTTGCCGGTCAGCGCGTAGTTGAGCATCGTCGCCGAGGAGAAGAGGACGCGCTCGAAGTCGACGAGGGAGTTCAGCTCGGTCTGCGTGGGGTTGCGGCGCGCCTGGGCGTGGCCCTGGATGGCGTGCAGCGCCTGGCTCTGCAGGGTGGGCTCACGCGTGTCGAACATGATGGCCGTGTCGAAGCGAGGAGCATCCAGGACGCTGGGGACGGCGCGGCGCAGCTTCACCGTGCGGGCCGAGGGGTTGGCGGCCAGGCGGATGTTGGCCGGCAGGGTGATGTCCACCGTCACGGTGGCGTGGGTGCGCAGCTGGTTGTAGCTGGAGCCGTTGCCGGTATCGCTGTCGATGGCGCGGAACAGCGGGTCATTCCGGTTCTTCTTCCAGGCGGCCTCGACCTGAGCCGGCGACAGACCGCCGGTGGTCAGCGTGTGGCAGGTGGCGCAGGTGCGGCCGTTGCCGTTGAAGGTCTCCTTCGTGAACAGGAACGCGCCGTGCACCGTGCTGAGGAGCGTGGCCTGCTGCTCCGCGTCCCAAGCCTCCTCCACCTGCGGATCCTCGACGATGGGCTGCTCATCGGGAGTCGGCTCATTCCCGCAGCCGACTGCGGCAAGCATCATGAAAGAGCCGAGAGTCACAGCCTGCAACCGCTTCAGCGTGAAAGGATTCATTAGAAGGGGCTCTCCTCCCCTTGGGGGCCATTGGGGTGCTGGCCTCCCTACAGCACCTCCCGTGCCAGCTGGGCTTCTCTGGATTCCATTCAACCCAACCCATTGAAGTTATTGGCTTCAGCGGCTCACCGCGAATAGGTAGGATATTTGTCCACTACGACAAGGGTGCACCAACCCACTCTGGCTGGAATGGGGTTATTTTGTGAACAAACTAATGGACAACCCAAATAAGCCTGAAGAAACGGGCACTTGGTGACGGATCCTGAAAACCGGGAACGCTGGATAATCGACGCTCCATGCATGTCTGAAAATCGGACACAGGGTGAATGTGTGGATCAGCGCCGAAGGATCATGTCCCCAAATGATCCAGCCATGTCGGGTGAGCCGGAAGATGTCGCGGTAGCGCGCGCGCGACGGGAGGTGCGCATCGCCCGGGCCGCCAGCGCCAGCAGTCCGATCAGGGCGGGCCCCGGTACGCTCGCACAGCCACCCGTGTCCGGCGGAGGCGTGCTGCCGCAGGGTGTGAAGCAGCGGCAGGCCCCCTCGCCCTCGGGCTCCAGCCGAGCACACAGCCCGCCCGCTCCGCACGCAGCGTCCTGCAGGCAGGGAGCACCGTAGTCTCCTCCCTGGAGCGCCGGGAGGAGACACCGGCCCGAGGCGCCTCCGGCGAAGTCACACGTGAGGCCCGAGGGGCAGTCCGCATCCCGTGTGCACGCCTCCCGGCAGAGGTGCTCGACGGCCAGCGTGGGAGCCACGGGTGAGTGGGGCTCGGAGAGGAACGGCTGCAAGAAGGTGTCTCGCAGCACATCCACGCGCACGTTGACGGCCTCCGTGCGGCAGGCCACATCTCCGCTCACGGTGATTCCAGCGAGCACCTCGTGCTCCCCTTGGTTCACGAGCACCGGGCCTCCACTGTCTCCCACGCAGCTCATGGAGGGTGCAGGGCCTGCTCGGAAGGCGCTCGCCGACACCTCCCGCACGGAGAGCATCCCCTGGCGGCGGCGACCAGCGGGAGCGCTGGCATCCTTCGTCTCTCCAAAGCCGAGGACCCGCACGGGAGTTCCCTGAACAAGAGGGAGGCTGGCAGGTCCGGGCAGCGCGAGCGGGGGGACATCCACAGGAGTGGCGAGCCGCAGCAGCGCCACATCGAAGGCGTGGGTCTGGGGCTCGTAGTCCGGGTGCCGCACCGCTCCGGAGACTCGGACGAAGCGCCCTTGCGGCTCCGGGAGCAGCTCCGCGCCCAGGAAGATCTCGTAAGGTCCCTCCGGGCCGAAGATGTTCAAGCAGTGAGCCGCCGTCAGCACCACGTCCGGCGCGATGAGCGCCCCGGAGCACAGCAGCGTCAGCGGCTCCCCCGTGCACCGTGTCCGCCGCGCCACGAGCGCCACCGCCGCAGCGTCTCCCGGCGCGTCCGTGCCGTTCACCACCCGCTGTGCCACCGTGACGGGCCACGAGGGCTCCTCGGTGGGCATACAGCCCATCGCCGCGAGAACCCACAGCATCCCGCATATAAAGGATGCGCCTCTGCGCACCTCTCGCTCAGGAAGTGCGCGGAAGCTCGGCATCATTGCCGGGGCGGCTCTTGCCCCGCCTCACCTGCGAGCACCTCGATCTGCTCCCGCAGCCCCTGCAACCGTTTGCGGTGCCGCTGGATGAGGATGTCCAGGCGCTGGCGCTCGGCCTCATCGCCGCGAGCCGCGGCCTCTTCCTTCTCGCGCTCCAGCCGCTCCACATCCCGAGCCAGCAGGGCCGTGATGCGCTCCGTCTTCTCCAGCCGCCACTCCGTCGTCTGGGGCTTTTCCGGAAGGATCGGATCATTCACCTGCGGCAGTGGATTGGGCGATTCCGGCAGAGGCACCTCGTCCCCAGGCCCCACCGGCACCACCGTGGCATTCCCGGGTGCCTGAGGCACGGTGGCCGGCGTGGACACGGTGGGCTCGGAGCGGGTGGCACCCGGCTGCTGATGCGGAGGAACTCCAGGCGCTCGAGGTTCGGGGGCGTCCACCGCGGCGGTGACCGGGGCCGGCCGAGGCCCATCGGACTGCGGTGGGGCGGACGGCGCGGGCCAGAGCATCACGCCGGCCACGGCCAAGGCGAGCACCGCGGCACCAACGAGCGGGAGGGCGAGACGGGTCGAGACTCTCATGCGGGAAACGCTCTGCAGCGTACTCCAGACTCACAGCCTTAGCTTCCACCCTCCGTCCTGGTGCTCGACACGCAGGACATAGGGCTCCTCTCTCACGGCGCCGTCCCGGGCCAGCTTCGCCTGGACGAGCACCGCATCGGGGTTACGCCCGTCCACCTTCGCGTCCATGATGTCCACCAGCTGCATCCCATGCTCATGCAGCTCGCGCACCGTGTCCTCGCAAGGGCGAGCGCTCCCCCCCGTGGCGAGCAGCGGACCGAGCACCGCACAGTCTTTCGCGGGCAGTGCCGCGAAGAAGGCGCGCACGTTGGCCTGCGCGGCCTCCTTCTTCTTCGCCTCCGAAGGGGCACAAGCGAGCGTGACGAGCGCCAGCAGCCATCCGCAGGCCCGCGCCACCCTCACCGCACCCCCGTGCCGTGGGGAGCGGCTCATCTGGCTCAGTAGCAGTTGGAAGCGAACAGCTCGTCGTCGATGGCGGACACGAACTGGTCGTCGCAGTAGGCGCTGGCCAGCGCGTGCCCGTTGCGCACGCACCCGTCATGGTTGGTGGCGTCCAGCGTGTACTGGGTGTCGCCGCCGCAGCCGCCGCCGCAACGCCCGAAGCAGTTGCCGATCACCTTCGGGCGGATCCAATGGTCCGGCTCACCGCAGACCCAGCTGCCGCCGTTCATGTAGTACTCGTCCCCGCTGCACGTGGTGTGGTTGCCGAGCTGGGCGATCTGCTGGTTGCGAGTGTAGTCCCAGCCGCCGTGCTGGCAGTCGTGCTTGGCGTACGAGTACCAGTTGTACGAGCCGCCGCAGTTGCCCGTCCAACTGCCGTTGCACTTCGCGTAGCTGCACAGCATGGTGTAGCCGCGGCCCTGCTCGCCCATCACCGTGCGCTGCATCTGCACCGTGTCCGGGTGCTCAGCCCACATGCCCACCGCGCGCCGCAGGTACTTCGCCTCGGCCGTGGCCGCGTCACCGGCGGGCAGCTCCGCGTTGAGCGCGGCATAGAGCGCGGCGGCCACCTCGCGGTCCGCGTCCGTCATCTGCGTGTCCTGCCCGTTGGCCTCCGCGAAGCCATCCAGCGTGGAGACGCCGTTCTCCGGATCCACCAGGCCCGCGAGCGTCATGCCGTTGAAGCGCACCTCGATGCGGTACACGCCCGGCTCCACCTCGCGCGAGGAGAGCTTCACCTCGGTGCCTGCTCCCGTGAGGAAAGTGCCCCGCGTGACGCCCGGCTCCACCGCGAGCGTCAGGCCCTCCTCGGGCTGCGCCGCAGCGGGCTCCGAGGATGTACCGCTGGGGCTCCCACAAGCGAACAGCACCACTGCCGCGACTGCTCCCAGAATCTTCCGCATACGACGAGACCCTCCCGGCCCAGGCTCATTCTTAAGTTTGAGAGAGCGCAAGGAAGCCGCGTGTAACGGATGTGTCGGGGCTCGCGCAAGACGGGGTGCGTCAACTCCGCGCGCCATGGCTCTCTGATATGAGCCTCGTACCAGCGGATGTGGCTCCTGACCCATGGCACCCAAGAAACAGGCACCCAGTGGATTTACAGGCGGGATGGACACCTTTCTGCGCTCCGTCACGCTCTTACGCGAGTCCGTGCCGGACCTGGGGAAATATCCGTTCAACCTCCCCGCCGTCCGGAGCCTGGAGACGCTGGATCTCCATCCGCAGGTCACGTTCTTCGTGGGAGAGAATGGGAGCGGAAAGTCCACTCTGGTGGAGGGGATCGCAGTAGCCGCGGGGTTCAATGCGGAGGGTGGAAGCCGGAACTTCAACTTCGCCACGAGGCGCTCCGAGTCCGAGCTCCATAAGTGCCTGCGGCTCGTACGAGGGACGCGAAGGCCGAAGACCGGATATTTCCTCCGGGCCGAGAGCTTCTTCAACGTGGCGACGGAGATTGAGAACAACCCGGATGCGCTGCAGAGCCATGGCCAGGTGCATCACCATGAGATGTCCCACGGCGAGGCCTTCATGGCGCTGGTGCAGAAGCGCTTCTGGGCGAACGGGCTCTACGTGCTTGACGAACCAGAGGCTGCACTCTCTCCGCAGCGTCAGCTCGCCCTCTTGCGGTCGATCCATGATCTGGTGCGCAGCTCATGCCAGTTCGTGATCTCGACGCACTCACCGCTGCTGATGGCGTACCCGAACGCGCGGCTCTACCACCTCTCGGAGAGGGGTATCACCGAGGTGGCGTACGAACAGACGGAGCACTACGCCCTCACGCGGGACTTCCTCCTGAACCGGGAGGCCTACCTCCGCCGCCTGCTGGCGTGAGCAGAGATCTCCTGGCGCATTCTGACCTGCTTCATCACGGAGGCACCTCCTGCCCCAGGCGCGGTCCTCCCGGCTTCAGAAGGTACGTCTCGTACCGCCTCACTATTGGAGCGGGAGCTCCAGCGTGGCCGTGGCGCCCTTGCCGGGGCCTTCGCTCTCCAAGAGGAGGCGCCCGCCCAGCACCTGCGCCGCCAGCGCGCACGAGTGCAGGCCAAAGCCATGACCCTTCTCGCGCGTGGTGAAGCCGTGCGTGAAGAGCTTCTCGCGGATCTCCTGCGAGAAGCCCTTGCCGCTGTCCACCACCTGGATGTAGGCCCGCTGCGCCTTGGCCATGAGCCGCACGCACAGGTGACGTTGCTCCTCGGGTACCTCATCCATGGCGTACTTGGCGTTGCTGATGAGGTTGATGAGGATCTGCAGCACCTTGTGCTTGTCCACCAGCACTTTCGGCACGTAGGAGTACTCGCGCGTCACGGTGATGCCGTGGCGCCGCAGCGCGGCCAGCTGGATGCGCAGGCTGTCTTCGAGGAGCTGTGACAGCTCATACTCCTCGATGAGGAGTGAGGCCTTGGCGTAATCCTGCTGCACCTTGACGATGGCCTCGATGTGCTCGATGTACTGGCCCATCTCATACAGGTTCTCCCGGAGCTTTGTCCGCTCCTGGCGGAGCTCCCCGGTGAGGGCCGAGAGGTAGTCCGCCAGGCGGCGGCCACGCGAGTCGCGGGTCAGGAACTCCGCCAGATCATCCCGGTGCTCCTGGAGCATGGCGGAGATCTGCTCCGTCCGGTCCAGACGCGAGGAGCCGACCACAGAGCGCATCTGATCCAGGTTGATGGCAGCGCTGGTGAGCACGTTGCCGACGTTGTGCAGCACATCGGAGGCGACCTCGGCCATTCCCGCCGCGCGCGCCGTATCCACCAGCTGAGCCTGTGCCTGCTTGAGCTCGCGAGTGCGCTCCTCCACTCGCTGCTCCAGCTCATCATTGGCGGTGCGCAGGGCGGCCTCAGTGCGCTGGACCTCGGCGTAGAGCTGTGCGTTCTCGATCGAGATGGCGGCCTGAGCGGCGAGCTGTCCCAGCAGCGTGATACGGGCCGGCGTGAACGCCCCGGAGACGAGGCTGTTCTCCAGGTACATCACTCCCGTGAGGGACTCCTGGCGCAGCAGCGGCAGGCAGAGCACGGACCGGGCTCCGCTGCGCTTGAGGGAGGGGTCGGACGAGAACGGGTGAGGCGCCGATGCGTCGCCGATGAGCACGTTCTCGTGCGTGCGCCTGACGTAGGAGATGATCGTCCAAGGCAGCGCGGCTTCTGCCTCCTCGTGCGAGAGGGCCTTCACACTGCCCGAGGAGTTCTCCGTGCAGTCCACGACCACGAGCTTGTCGCCGCGCGGTAGCAACAGGGCACCACGCTGGGCACCCGCGTTCTCGGTGGCGACCCGCATGAGCGTGGACACCAGCCGCTCCAGGACGATCTCGCTGGAGATGGCCTGCTGAGCCTTGACCACGGTCAGCACGTCGATCTGTCTGGACTCCGAGGTGGTGGTGCTGGTGACGCTCGCGGGTGCTGGCGAGGTCACCAGGTGAGGCCACAGGGCGTCCAGCTGCTTGACCTTGCCCAGGGCTCCCCACTGCTCGTACGCCTCCCGGGCCTGGCGCGCGTAGGCGTCCGCGATGAACGGGGCCTGCCGCCTGCGGTAGAAGTTCGCCGCCAGCTCACTCGCGAGGGCCACGTACTGGATGAAGCCGTTCTCGCGGGCCAGGCGAAGCGCCTCCTCATAGGCGGCGAGCGCGTCCTCCAGGCGGCCCGTGAGGCGAGCCAGCTCCGCGGAGACAAGCCGCTCGAGCGAGCGGAAGGTTTCAGGGCAGTTGTTTGCCCACTCCTCGAGCTGCTGCCGGTGCTCCTCGACGGCCTGGAGGTACCGCTGCCGCTGCTCCTCCGCCGCGCCCTCGCAGCAGGCGGCAAGGGTCAGGGCACGGAAGAGGTGGAAGTCCAGGAGCGGAATGACCCCAATGAAGGACCAGATGAACTTCTCCGCCTTGTCCCCTGCTTCACGGGCCTCCTCATAGGAGCCGCACATGAAGCGCGACTGCATCTTGGCGAGCCAATACTGGCACACCATGGCGCTCATCCGGGCCGACGTCAGCCCTGCCTCGAGGGTCGCCTCGTCGAAGCCCTCTCCGTTCAGCGAGCCGAACGAGGGCGAGTGGCCCCGCATCTGCTGCACATAGCGCACGACGATGAGGCGGTTCTCCACCACCCCCGCGAAGCCCGTCTTGCGCATGAAGTCGATCCGCGCGAGCGCGTCCTGGTGCACATCGTCCAGGTTGTGCCCCATGGCCAGCCGGTTCCAGATGATGTGGGCGGCGATATAGCAGGCGAACACGTAGTTGTTGGCCTGGAGCGCGTGCTGGAAGCTGCTCAAGGCGAGCTCATGCGCGGCGGCAAGGGGCCGGCACCAGTAGCTGATCATCTCCAGGTTGAAGAGCGCCCGGCACCGCTCCTGGGACAGGTTGTACCGGTCAACGAGCGCGCAGGCGAGCACACCATAGGAGTAGCCCTCCCGGTAGCTCTTGAAGAACGTCCCCAGCAGCACTCCGAGCGAGCTGTACCCGATCACGGACTCGTTGGTGTTGCCGTAGAGGAGGCTCAGGGTGGCCATCCGGCAGACATGGAGGATGAGCAGGTTGTTGTCGGTGAAGTACGCCGACGGGAAGAGCCGGGCCAGGACGCTCATCACCAACTTCATGTCCGCGTCCGTCATCCAAGGCAGATCAATGAGGCTCTCGATGGGGCGATTTCCCAGCAGGGCCCGGACCTCCTTGAGGGCCTCCGCGGCCTCCTCCCAGGAGGGGTGCGGCTGCATCGGCATGCCCAGCAGGGCCAGGCACTCCAGGAGGCAAGCGACGGAGGCCTCGATCTCACCGCCGATGAGGAGCACGTCGTTCATCAGGCAGTAGGCGGCGGCGATGTCCGCCCGGCTCCGAGTTCGAGAGCGGAGCCCCTCCAGCAAGCGGCGGGCCTCGGCGGCGTTGCCGTTCATGAGCTCGCTGCTCGCTTGATCGAACTGCACCTTGAAGGCCAGCGCGTGGTCCGTCTCCCAGGGATCGCCCGGGATGAGCGCGAAGGCCGTTGAGAGATAGGTGACGGCCGGGCCGTGCGCGCTCGAAGCCCTGGCTCTCCAGCCCGCCTCGGCGTTCAGCCGCGCGACCTGGAGGCGCTCCTCGGGAGTGTTGATCAGCTCCAACGCGGTGTTGAGCTGGCTCACGATGTCGAAGAGCTTCTCACGCACCTCCTCGGGAGACAGGCTCTCCAGCAGCAGGCGCCCGATGCGCAGGTGGACAGCCTTCTGCTCTCCTTCGGGGATGAGGGTGTGCGCCGCCTGCTGGATGCGGTCATGCAGGAAGCGGTACTGCTCCGGAGCGCTGCACACCACCAGGCCCTCCAGGAGCGCAGGCTCGAGGCCGCGCTCCGCCTCATCCGCCTCCCTGCCGGAGATGATGGCCAGCATGGGGAGGGAGAAGCTGTTGCCCGCGCATGCCGCCAGGGAGAGCAGGTGCCGGGTCGTGGCGGGGAGCTGGTGCAGGTTGCCCGCCATGAAGTCGACGATGTTGTCGGAGTAGCCCTTGGCCCGGACGCCCTCGGCATCCCACCGCCACCCTCCCCCGGGGGCTCGGCTGAGGAGCCCTTCCTGGTGCAGCGTCTGCATCAGCTGAAGGACGAAGAACGGGTTGCCGCCCGTCTTCTCGTGGACCTGCTCCGAGAGGGGCACGATGAGCTCTGCCCCCGCGCCTGGGAGCGCATCACCGACGAGCTGCTGGAGCTGCTCCAGGCTCAGCGGCTCGAGCTGGATGTCGGTGACCTGGGTCTTCGCCTTGCCCACCTCTCGCAGCGTCATCATCAGCGGGTGGGAGGGGGTGACCTCGTTGTCGCGGTAGGCCCCCACCCAGAGCGCCGGTGGCGCGTCCTCTTCGGTGAGGAGGGACTGGAGGAGCCTGAGGCTGGCCAGGTCCGCCCATTGCAGATCGTCCAGGAACACGACGAGGGGATGCTCGGTGGTGGCAAAGACTCCGAGGAACTGGAGGACCACCTGGGTGAAGCGGCGCTGCGCCTCGGTGGGCGGAAGCTCCGGGACTGCCGGCTGCAGGCCCGTGACGAGCTCCAGCTGCGGGATCAGATCCACGAGGACCCGTCCGTTGCCCTTCCAGGCCTCCAGCAAGCGCTCACGCCACCCGGCGATCTCTTCGTCGGTGCCCGCCAGGAGCTGCTGCACCAGCCCACGGATGGCTTGGGCCAGGGTGGCGTAGGGAACATGCCGCTGGAGCTGATCGAACTTGCCGCTCAGGAAGAACCCTCGCCGCTGAACCACGGGCTTGTACAGCTCGTGGACCACCGACGACTTCCCGATGCCGGAGTAGCCGCGCACCAGGATGAGCTCTGGCTTCCCTCCGCTCGCGATCCGCTCGAAGCCCTGAAGCAGGGTGGCGACCTGAGCGTCGCGTCCGTAGAGCCGCTGAGGGAGCTGGAAGCGGCTGGGGATATCAAGCCTGCCCAGCAGGAAGGCCTCGATCGCGCCCCGGCGCAGGCCCTCCAGGCACTCCTCGAGATCGTTCCTCAGTCCCTCAGCGCTCTGGTAGCGCTCCTCGGCGACCTTGGCCAGGCACTTCATCACGATCTCGGACAGCACGGGGGGGACGCCTGGGACGAGCTCGTGCGGCGGCTTCGGGAGCTGCGCCATATGGGCGTGGAACCACTCGAGCGCGTCACGCCCATGGAAGGGCCGGGTCCCCGTCAGGAGCTCGTAGAACGTCATGCCCAGTGAGTAGAAGTCGGCGCGGTAGTCCACCGACCGGTTCATGCGCCCGGTCTGCTCCGGAGACATGTAAGCCAGCGTTCCCTCAATGAGGTGGGAGGGAGCGGCATCCACATGCTCGATTCGCTGCAGGGTGGCGGCGCCAAAGTCGATGATGTGCGGCTCGCCCTCGGGGGTGACGATGATGTTGGAGGGCTTGATGTCCTTGTGGATGACGCCCCGGAGGTGAATCTCCGCGAGGGTCGAGGCCAGGGAGATGGCCAAGTCAAGGAAGCGGATGACATCGAAGGGACTGCCCGCGGTGTCGGAGAGGGGTACCCCCTGCACCTCCTCCAGGAGAAGGACAGGGCGGTTGTTGACCCGCTCGCAGCCACAGGGCCGGGTGACGCCGCGCACGCCCATGAGCCGCTGCAGGATGCTGTGCTCCCGGCGATACCGCTCGTTCTCGCGCGGGCCGAAGGCGGGGCCTATCGGCGTCTTGATGATGATCGAGGCGCCATCCGAATCGCGGACCGCGTGGTACAGCATGTTCGAGCCAGTGACGCGGACTGGACGATGGAGTGTGTAGCCCGGAATGTTCAACATGCCAGAAGTCCGCCGTCAGGGCCGTGCGCGCTCGAGGCCCCCAGGCCTACCACCTCAAAAGAGCTCGCGCTGGACGCCAGCCGCCTGGAAGAGATAGTCCCTGGACGCCTCGAGATTGGCGCGCAGGCCCAGGTGCAGATCGAGCAGGACTCCTCGCCACTTCCGAATCCTTCCCGCGACGATGACCGTGTCCACGTTGCTGCGGTCCATCAACGTCACCACGGCCCCTGGCACGTTGTTGAGCGGCATCACATTGAGGGCATCCGCTCGCAGCAGGATGATGTCTGCTTCCTTGCCCGGAGTCAGCGAGCCGATCTTGTTGGAGAGCCGGGCCACCCGGGCCCCCTCGACGGTGGCGAAGCGAATCACATCGCGGCACGTGAGGAGCTCGGGCAGGTTCGTCTCGCCGTTGAGCGCGCGCTCGTTGATGAGCGCCCGCTGAAGCGTGAAGGTGGACCGCATCACGGTGAAGAGATCAGCGGCCATCGTGCACTCGACATCGGTGCTGAGCGAGGGCTGGACGCCATGATCGAGCGCGTTCTGGAGCGGAGGCATGCCGTGCCGCATGGTCATCTCGATCGGGGTCGCGATCGAGACGGTCACACCGTGATCGGCGATCGCCTGCCAGGAGGCCTCCGAGACGGCGCTGGCGTGGATGAACTCGAGATCAGGCCCGAGCAGGCCCTCGCTCGCGATCTGCTCAACGAGCGTACTCTGGCCGACACTGCCGACGACGTGCGTCACGATGGGCAGGCCGTTCTGGCGCCCAATCTGCCAGTAAGTGCGCCACGCGGGGTCGAACACCTCCCCGCCCATGGCCAGGGTCAGGAGCTGGTCGGTCGAGGAGAAGTAGCGGCTCCGGATCCGCTGGAGATCATTCGGGAAGATGTTGCCGGGGCCCGCACCTGGTGAGTACACGAAGACCGCCCGGCGGCCCGCTTCCTGAAGCCCCCGGATGACTGCATCGGAGTGCTCCGGGGAATGGGCCACCTGCGACGTGTCGACGACCGTGGTCACCCCAGCGTCCAGCTGGCTGAGCGAGGAGGCGAGCACGGCGAGGTAGGCGTCCTGCGGCCTGAAGACCGGTGTGATCCGGAAGTGGATGTAGTCGAGGTAGTTCTTCTGGCCGTGCGGCAGCCCATCGTTGAACAGCAGGCCGTCCGACAGGAAGCTCCGCAGCGCCGTCTGGTATTGATGGTGGTGGGTGTCGACAAACCCCGGCATGACGATCATGCCCGCGGCATTGATGATCGTCGCATCTGGAGCGTGAATGTTGGGCCCGACCGCGACGATCCGCTTGCCGTCGATGAGGACATCGCCACGGGCGAAGTCTCCCACGCTCGGATCCATGCTGAGAACCGCACCGCCTTTGAGCAGGTAGCGCCGGCCCGTGATACCGGTCTCCCGCGGCATGTCCTCCTGCTCCTGCGCCCCCTCTGCCGGTGTGGGAGGCGAGAAGGCCGCGGCAGCACCGAGGGCTGAAGCTCCCACGGCTAGAAACTCGCGACGGGAGGAGCCCTCCTTCGCTGGCCCCTGGCTATGCATCGAGTCGTTTCCACAATGCATCTGGCACATTTCAGCCCCCTGTTTAAGGCACCAAAGCCTGCTTCAAGTGAAGGTGAGGAAAAGGATAACTCCTTGGAGAACCCGACGTCGAGGCTCGTGATCCAGCGGCAGTGGGCATCGACTTGCATGGTGACTGCCCTCGGGGGCTGCTCACTCCGCGGGCTTGCGGAAGATGGGCAGCGGCCCGGCGGCCCGCTCGAGGTGAACCGCACCCTCTGGGAGGGACTCGTGCGCGCCGATGACGAGCAGTCCGCCCGGCACAAGCCGCTTCACGAGGAGTGCAAGCACCTGACACTGTAGAGGCGGGGCGAAGTACGTGAAGGCCACGTTGCGGCAGAGCACGAGGTGGAAGGGCCCGTCCGGCAGCTCCGAGCGCAGGTCCTGGCAACGGAAGGAGAGGTCCTCCCGGAGCTCGGGCGCGATGCACTGCTCTCCTTCCTCCGTGAGCGTGAAGGCCCGCGCGGTCCACTCGGGAGGAAGCTCGCGCAAGGTGCCCGGCGGATAGCAGCCCCGGCGGGCCCGATCGAGCAGGGCCTCGTCCGCGTCGGTGGCGAGCAGCTCCAGCCGGAGCTCCGGGAACACAGGCAGGAGCCCAAACCGGAACAGCACGGCCACGGTGTAGGGCTCTTCGCCAGAGGCGCACCCGGCGCTCCACACACGGAGCACGCTCTCGCCTCGGCTTCTCGCGCCGCGCAGCAACTCGGGGAGGAGCTCCTCGCGCAGCGCATCAAAGACACGGTGGTCGCGGTAGAAGCGCGAGATGGTGACGCGGCAGAGTGAGTCGAGCACAACCCACTCGGCCGGATCCGCCTCCAGTCGTGCGCGGTAGGCAGAGGCGCCCTCCAGCCCAAGTGCCTTCACACGGCGGCCGATGCGCTTGCACACCTGCCCTCGCACCCGGCGAAACCCCTCCCAGCGCAGGCGCAGGCGTGGCGCGGCCCACTGCAGCAACTCCACGCACTCGCGATCCGTCATGTCTCCGCGGCTCCCTTGCTCTGTGCGCAGCAGCTCCTCGTGAATGAATGATGGGCGTCCCCGCCCTCCCTCGCCAGCAGGTCGTTTCTTCTTTGGGGTGGAGGTGACGAAGGGGTAAGTCCCCGAGCGCCTGTCCATGTCCTTCCCCCCCGCTCTCGGCAAGCTCCTCCTGATCCTGCTGGCCCTGCTCGCGCTTGGGCTGAGCCTCCGGATCACGCCCTACGCCGGCCCCAACCTCTATGGGTTGCAGGCCCAGGCCTGGCTGGAGGGAAGGCTGGACGTGCCAGGGCCCGCCGAGGACATGAGTCTGTACGGGGATCGCTACTACGTGGCCTTCCCGCCCTTCCCCTCCGTGGTGGTGCTGCCCGTGGTGGCGCTCACAGGCCCCGATCGCGCGCCCTACCGCGCCCTCGCGCTGGGGCTCGCCGTGCTGGCGGCCTGGGTGGCGTGGCGGATCCTCGGGAGGCTGGACATCCCAGTCCCGGATCGGCGCTGGCTGGTGGCCGCGCTGCTGGGCGGCACCGCCTTCTGGTCCTGCGTGGTGCAGAGCGAGGCTGTGTGGTTCCTCGCGCATACGGTGGCGGTGGTGTGCTCGCTGCTCGCGCTGGATGAGGCGCTCGGCCGGGCCCGCGGCCCATGGGCGGGGCTCTGGGCCGGGTTGGCCTTCCTGTCGCGCCAGCTCTGCATCTACCTGGTGCCCTTCATCGCGCTGGCGGTGTGGCTGCGCCACGCCGAGGCGGGACGGCGGCGGCAGGTGCTCCAGGCGGGCGCGGCGCTCGCGGTAGCGGGGGTCTGCACCCTGGCCTACCTCGCGCTCAACGCCGCGCGCTTCGGCAGCCCGTTCGACACGGGCTACTCGGGCATGCCCCTGAGCGACTTCCTGGCCGAGCGCGTGGCGCGCTACGGGCTGTTCCACCCCGCCTACGTGCCCTTCAACTTCTTCCACATGTTCCTGGAGGGGCCCCACTTCCTCTTCGGCGGTCCCCGCCAGCTGGCGCCGCTGCACCTGGACGGCATGGGCACCTCGCTCACCCTCGCCAGCCCCTTCGTCTTCGTGGCGCTGGCAGCCCGCGGACAGCGCCCCTGGCTGGTGGCTGCCTGGAGCACCGTGGGCCTCACGCTGATCCACATGCTGCACTACTACAACAACGGCTGGGTGCAGCTGAACGCGCAGCGCTTCAGCCTGGACTTCCTGCCGCTGCTCTGGGTGCTGGTGGTGCTGGGTTCCCGGCGCGTGGAGCCCAGGCTGTGGAAGACGCTGGTGGCCTGGGCCGTGGGGCTCAATGTCCTCGCGCTGTCACTGATGCCCGTCATCGCGCGAGCGCTGCGCAAGCTGTGAGGGGCTACGCCCCGGACACCCTCACCGCGGAACCTGCTCCCAGAGATCAGCCCCTAGCTGGCTCTTGGGCTGGAAGCGCCGGGTGAAGTGGGCATGGAACCACTGCCTGCTCTCCTCGGAGAGCTGACGCTCCCCCCGCCACCCCAGCACCACGAAGCGGCACCGGCCCAGCAGCTCGCGGATGGTTCGCTGCGCGGCGGGCGTATGGAAGGCCTCCGTCGCATGGCTCACGCGCTCACCTGAGAGCATCCCGCTGTGCAGCATCGCCGCATAGGAGTCCACCACGAGCGGCGCCTCGGGGATGACCGGCGGCAGCCGTCCCGCGATGAGCCCCCAGGTGGGCTCGAACGCGAAGAGCGGTGCGTCCGGAGGGACTGTCTCGCGGATGTAACGGCCAAGCGCCAGCTGATCCGGGGCCTTCAGCCCGAGCGCCCCACGCAGGGCCTGCACGGGAGGCAGCAACACGAACAGGTACAGCAGCACGGCCATGAGCCGGGCCCGGTGTGGAAACCACTCCTCGATCCGCTCGTGGATCGCCGCGGCCGCCAGCCCCGCGAGGACCGAGTCCGAGGCGGCAAACGTGTTGAACTGGTTCCAGTAGCTCGGTGAGGACAGGAACGTGGTGATCGTCAACACATAGGACACGGCGAAGAACCGCTCCGCGGTGCGAGTCGGCTGGACGGCCCGGAACGCGCGGATGGCGACCAGGATGAGCCCCAGCAAGGCCAGGCCGATGCTGACCAGGCGGCGCTCGGGAAAGAGCTCGTACAGCCGGCCCATGTGGCTCAAGTCCCCGTCCGCGGGCCGCAGCGCCTGATAGAAGAAGACCTGGGAGAAGAACTCCGAGGGCGCCTGCAACAGGAAGGGCCCCCACAGCAGGGTGACAGCGCCTCCCGCCGCGAAGAGCAGGATGGCCTGGGGCCTCACATTCCACGTGGAGGAGAGGGGACGCGACAGCAGCGCGGCGATGAGCCAGATGCCTCCCACCAGCTTCACCGAGAGGGCCAGCCCAAAGAGCACGCCCGCCAGCACCCACCTGCGCTCCTCGCGGCCCGACGGCGACGGGACGAGCCAGAGGTTCGCCGCGCTCAGACAGGTGACATTGAGGAGGGGCTCCAGGAAGGGCCCCCGCTCGATGAACACGGTCTCCGGGAAGCTGGCATAGACGAGCGCCGACACGATGCCGGCCACGGGCCCCCAGGTGTACAAGGAGATGCGGCCCACGAGGAAGACACTGATGGCACCGCAGAGGGTGGCCAGCCACCGGGCCACGATGAAGCCGGTGTCCGCGCCCAGCCAGGAGCCCACCACGGTGGCAGGCCACCAGAGCAACACCGAGCCCGGAGGATGGACGAGGACGAAGTCCCGGTACGGCCAGTGCCCCTGGAAGAAGAGCGCCGAGGCCGAGTAGTAGACGCCCTCGGCGTAGTCGATGGGGTAGCTGAAGGCGCCGCCCGCACGCACGAAGGGGAAGAAGCGCAGCACCCAGGCCGCCACGGCCACGAGCGCCACAGCCCCCATTGCTCGTCGTTCCCAGCCGCGCTCCATTCCCCACGGACGCTACCCATGCCCGAAGGAAAGTAAAAGGACGGCCACTGTCCTATGCGCCGCGAGGGACCTCCCGCATGGGGCTCCAAGGCCGGGCCCACGCCGTCTCTCACAGTTTGAAAAAGGACCCACCCCCCAGTGGGCTCAGGCGTTACCCTCGGCCTCGCTCTCATGGAGCGCGGCTTCCACCTCGGCGCCCAGCGGGTAGATGATGAGGTGGCGCACAGGCTCGCTGCCCTGGCTCACCGTCTCCAGGTGGTAGCGGCTGACGAGCCGGTGCTGCAGCTTGCGCAGCCGCGGCGGACGTGGGGCCAGCGGCACGGACACGCCCTCGCTCAGCACCCGCTGGATGGCGTGCTCGGCCTCCGCCACCGCCTCGCGCACCAGGTCCTCGTCCACTCCCTCCACCATCATGAAGGCCGAGCGCAATATCCGCCTCAGCTCCGCCGAGCTGTTGCGCTTGATGACCTCGACCCGCGCCCCGGTCCGCTCCACGACGCGCCGCATCTTGGGATCGTTCGCCCGCGAGCGCAGCGTGAGGATGAGGTCCGCCGACTCCAGCCGTCCCACCACCCGCGCGTCCACCTTCAGCTCGCGCAGCACCCGATCCAACAGGTCCCGGCTCACCGCATGCGCATAGACGCGCACCGGCCCGCTGTACGGCACCGGAGCCGCCGGAGCCGCCTTGCTCCTGGGCACGGGCAGCGGCATCTCGGCCTCGGGCACCAGCTCCACCTTCACCTCGCCCTGCTCCAGCAGCCGCCGCTCGCCTCCTGGCTCACGGCCCGACAGCAGCCGGTCCACCGCTTCCGCCGTGTCGTGGTGCACCAGCACCTCGTCGCGGCCCACCATCTCCACGACGATGTCGAAGGTGGGCGGGGCCTTGCGCTCGCTCACCGTCTTCTGCGTGTTGCGCCTTCGGGCTTCCTCGTCGCTCAGCGTCACCGTGTGCACACCGCCCACGAGATCCGAGAGCGTGGGGTTGAGCACCAGGTTCTCCAGGGTGTTGCCGTGCGCCGTCGCAACAAGCTGCACGCCCCGCTCGGCGATGGTCCGCGCCGCCGCCGCCTCGGCCGAGGTGCCGATCTCGTCGACGATGATGGCCTCGGGCATGTGGTTCTCCACGGCCTCGATCATCACGTCGTGCTGACGATCGGGCCGGGACACCTGCATGCGCCGCGCGCCGCCGATGCCCGGGTGGGGGATGTCGCCGTCACCGCCGATCTCGTTGGAGGTGTCCACCACCATGACGCGCTTGTGCAGATCGTCCGCGAGCACGCGCGCCACCTCGCGCAGCTTCGTCGTCTTGCCCACGCCGGGCCGCCCCAGCAGCAGCAGGTTGCGCCCGGTGCCGATGAGGTCCTTCAGCATGTCGATGGTGCCGAAGATGGCGCGCCCCACGCGCAGCGTGAGCCCCACCACGCGCCCCTTGCGGTTGCGGATGGCGGAGACGCGGTGCAGGGTGCGCTCGATGCCGGCGCGGTTGTCCTCGCCCGGTGGGCCCACCTGGGCGAGCACGTGCTCCAGATCCGCGGGTGTCACGGGCTCCTCGCGCAGCCGCTGGGAGCCACCCATGAGCCGCGCCTCCGGGGGGCGGCCAAGGTCCATCACCACCTCGAGGACCTCAGTGGGGGGCAGCGTGCGAACGGCAGCCTGGAGCGGCGCGGGCAGCACGTTCACCAGAAGCTGGAAGTCGTCATGGGCCTCGGCGTGCGTCTGTTCCATAGGTATGACCTCCAGGAAGATGTGGCCGCACTGCCGGGATGGCACTGCACGCACAGGTGTATCTGCTGGCAGGCGGGCGAGCGCCCTCTCCTTGCTTCGCCCAGGAAGGAGATAATGCCCCCATGCGCCCTCTTTCTCCGCTCCTCTTCTCCATGCTCCTCTGTGCCACCCCACTGTGCCTGACAGGCTGTGACTTCGGGGATGGCGGCTCGCAGCAACCTGACGGCGGCGGAACTCCCCCGGACGCTCCGTTCGCACAGGAGATGCTCTCCGCCCATAACTCGGTCCGCATCAGCGCCACGCCTACGCCCAACCCAGCCCTGCCCACACTCACGTGGTCCACCGACACTGCTGCTACAGCTCAAGCATGGGCTGACCAGTGCCAGTTCAGGCACAACCCCAACCGCGGGAACCTTGGTGAGAACATCGCCGCCGCGACACCCAATCACTTGAGCACCCTGGGCGTGGTGCAGAACTGGGCCGCCGAGTCGGCTCACTACAACTACGGCACGAACAGCTGCGCGGGTGGCCAGACGTGTGGCCACTACACGCAGATCGTCTGGAGGAACACCACCCAGGTCGGCTGCGCGACGAAGCTGTGCGACGAGAACTCGCCCTTCTCCGGGTTCACCCAGTGGCGGATCTGGGTCTGCAACTACTCGCCACCGGGCAACATCGCCGGCCAGCGGCCCTATTGAGAGCCGCTGCGGCTTTCCAGTCCCGCGAGCGCCGTCTCGACTATGTTTGGCGCCCATGAAGCTCTCCCTCGTTGAGACCGTGGCTTTCGCCGGGATCGCGCTCTACATCGGTGCCGGAGTGCGCCGGCTCATCCCTGTGCTCTCCCGCTACAACATCCCTGCACCGGTGATTGGCGGGCTGCTGGTGGCCGCCGCGCTGACCGCCGCCCGGAGCGCTGGCCATACACCCCTCACGTTCGACACCACGCTCCAGAGCCCGCTGATGATCGCCTTCTTCGCGAGCATCGGGTTCGCCGCGTCCCTCTCGCTGCTCCGCCTGGGTGGGCCTCAAGTCGTCATCTTCTTCGTCGCTTCCACCGTGCTTGCCATCGTGCAGAACGTCGTGGGGGTGCTCCTGTCGTATCCGCTCGGAGTTCATCCCCTCTTCGGGGTGCTCGCGGGATCCGTGACGCTGACAGGCGGGCCGGCGACCGGGCTCGCGTTCGCGCCGCTCTTCGAGGAGGCGGGGGTGACCGGCGCATCCGCCATCGCCATCGCCGCGGCGATGTTGGGCATCATCTCCGGTGGGCTGGTCGGAGGACCCGTGGGGACCTGGCTCATCCGGCGGAACTCGCTGCGCTCCTCGGCTCCCCCACGCCCGGCCGCGGAGCCGGCCGAGCCGGCCGGTGGCTCGAGCTCCAGCGGTGGGGCTGACGCTCAGGACCTCATGAAGCACGTGGTGATCATGCTGGCGGTCCTCTGGGCGGGTGAATGGATCAGCCGAGGCTTCACCGCGCTCAAGGTGACGCTCCCGGGTTACATCGGCGCGATGCTGGCAGCGGCCTTCGTCCGCAACCTCGATGACCGGACGCGGTGGTTGCGGCTCTCAGGCCAGGCCCTCGAAGAGCTCGGGGCCGTGGCGCTCTCCCTGTTCATCACCATGGCGCTGATGACGCTGGATCTAGCGAAGCTTGCTGCGGTCGCTCTGCCCATTCTGGTCCTCGTGTCGGTGCAGGTGGCCCTCATTGCCGCGGTCAGTGTGTGGGCGATGTTCCGCCTGATGGGCAGAGATTATGACTCCGCGGTGATGAGTGCCGGGCTGTGCGGGTTCATGCTCGGCACCACCGCGAACGCTGTGGCGAACATGGGGGCGCTGGTCCAGAAGTATGGCCCTGCTCCGCGCGCCTTCCTCATCGTGCCGATGGTGGGGGCCTTCTTCATCGATTTCACCAATGCCATCGTCATCAACACCTTCCTCAACCTGTTGAAGTGACGCGTCCACGCGCCACGACATTTCCGAACAGGCATGTCTGTGGACTACCGATCGGAGGGGGTGTCTTGAGGGTCACCCATGAGGTAGGGTCCTGCTCTGCTCCTACCTTCCAGCGGAGAGCCCCTCATGAGCGATGCAGTGACGGCCTTCGATCCCCATGCTTCCTTGGTCGGCTCCACCGTGGGCCCCTGGCTCATCCTCGAGCGCCTGGACTCGGGCAGCTTCGGCATCGTCTACCGGGCCCGCCGCGCCGGCCATCCGGACAGCCCGCCTGTGGTGGTGAAGATGGCCAGGCGCCCCAAGGATCCGCGCTTCGAGCGGGAGGTGGAGCTGCTCCAGCACAGCCCTCACCCAGGCATTCCTCGGTTCGAGGATTCCGGGCTGTGGGCAGCTCCCGATGGCCAACGCTACCCCTACGTGGTGATGGAGCTGGTGGAGGGCTTCACCCTCTATGACTGGTTCCGAGCCAGGCAGCGCGCCTCTCGTGAGGTGCTGCAGGTGCTCGCCCAGGTGGCGGGGGCGCTGGCTGCGGCGCACGCCCGCGGCGCCGTGCACCGGGACGTCAAAGGCGACAATATCCGTGTCACCTCCGAGGGCCGGGCGGTGCTCGTGGATTGGGGCAGCGGCTGGTTCGCGGGGGCCCGGCCGCTCACGGACACCACCGCTCCCCCAGGCACCAGCGCCTACCGGCCACCCGAGCAGCGCTTCTTCGCGTGGATCTCCAGGAAGGACGTGGAGGCACGCTGGCAGGCCCAACCCACCGATGACCTCTACTCGCTGGGAGTGGCCTTCTTTCGGATGGTGACGGGCCTGTACCTGCCGTCACTCTCAGAGGGAGGTGAGGTGGCACCCACGCGCGAGGTGCCGCCCCCCTCGGACTACGCCACCCTCAGCAGGGACCTGGAGACGCTGCTGCTGCGTCTCCTCTCCAATGAGCCCGAGAAGCGAGGCAACGCCGAGGCCTTGGCGAGGGAGGCGGCTGCCCTGGCGACTACGGCGGGTGAAGCCGCCGATATGCCCATTGTCCCCACCACCAGCGCCGAAGCCACGGACAGCGGCTTCAGCTTCTCCGCTGGAGACGAGGATGAGGAGGAACTCAGCGACACGGACAGGGTTACTTCCACGACGAGCTCGACGTCTACGGAGGAGGAGCACCGCCCCCATCGCGAGCTGTCGTTGCCCCCATTGCTCTCCGTGGTGATCGCTGCTGCGGTAGGGGGTCTGCTGGTTTTTCTGGGCTGGGAGATGCACCGCACGGCCTCCCAGCAACAAGCCGCGCCACAACCCTGGGACGTCCCGCATGAGGAGGTGGCCCAGTTCGCTCCGGATGCAGGCGTGGGGGAGGAAGTGCTCTCCAGCGTCCATGCTCCGCCTCGCGCGGCGGCGCCCGTATACGGTCTGCGACTTCCGTTGCCAAAGACTCCTCTGCCAGGACAGCGGAGACCCCCCTGCGATCCGGACTCGGAGATGATGGCCCTTGGAGCATGCTGGACCATCCTGGTGAAGAAACCGCCTTGCGGCTCCTCCGGATACGAGCTCGATGGTCTCTGCGTCATCGCCAGCATCAGGGAGCCCCTGCAGCCCACCTCGGATGAGCCATGAGCTCACCTCGGCCAGCGGCGTGTCTTCACGTACTCGCGCTTGAGCTCGGGCTTGGGATCGGGCGCGTCAAAGCGCTCGAGGACGAGCTCGTACAGGCCGTTGTCGAAGGGCCTGCCGGGAGCGGGGGCCTTCGGCAACAGCCGCTCGCGCTCCCCGCGTGAGGCCAGTGTCCGGGCCCGGTAGTGGCAATAGGGGTTGTTGCCCGGACGCCCGAAGAGCGAGTGCGCTGTGAAGCTGCATCCCCCCATGCACACCTCCGCGAAGGGACAGGTGCGGCAGAAGCCCCAGAGGTCCTCCACGGTGCGCTCCCGCGTGAAGGCCAGCTCGGGGCTATCGTTCCAGATGCGCTCCAGCGGACGCTCGCGCAGGTTGCCTCCCACGTAGTGGGCCGTCTGCAACGACGGGCAGCCCTTCACCGCCCCATTGGACTCGATGCCCATCACATACCGGCCCGCCTGGCAGCCCCGCCAGTGGTCGCGCCCACCCGCCTGCACCGAGCGCAGCAGCGCCTCCTCCGAACCAAAGTACCCGAGGTTGTTCCCCGGCATGATGAGGATGCGCTCACGATAAGCCTGTTCCTTCAACCGGGAGATGCGCGGCATCAGCTCCAGCAGATCCCACGGCTGCAGCAGCAGGTCCGGCCGGTCCGCGGCCCGCCCGAGCGGTGCGGTGAGCTGGATCTGCCACGAACCCATTCCCTGGGCCTTCAGGTGCTCATACAGCCCCTCCAGGTCTCCCTGGTTGAGCCGGTTGAGGTTGGTGTTGGCCGCAGTCCGTACCCCCGCGGCCTTCAGGTGGCCCAGTGCCGCCGTGGCCGACTCGAAGCTGCCCCGGGCCGCGCGCATCAGATCGTGCGTCTCCCGCAACCCATCCACGCTCACCGAGGCCCCATGCAAGCCCGCGCGCGCCATCTCTCCCGCGAGCTCCGCGGTGATGCCTCGCCCCCCTGTCGTCAGCATGGGGCGGACGCCCGCGGCCTTCAGCGCCCGGATGATGTCGAGGAAGCCCGGGTGCAGGTATGCCTCGCCGCCAATGAGCACCACCTCTCGAGCTCGCATGGCAGCAAGCTGAGCCACCACGCCCAGCGCCTCCTCCGTGCTCAGCTCACCAGGACGAGCGGTGCCTGCGCGCGAGCCGCAGTGAGTGCATGGCTGGTCACACGCCAGCGTCAGCTCCCACACCACATACGCAGGATGGAAGTCTCCCGGAGCTGTATCGATGCGCCGTAGGACCATGCCCTCGATCCTACCCGAAGGGCCAGGGCGCCCGGCGCGGTTCATGCAGTCCCCCTGCCTCGCTGCCTGCCGGGCATTTGTGCGAAGCTCTCCCCCTCTCACTGGAGTCACCTCATGTCACTGACCGGCTGCCCGTCCTGCCAGGGGTTCAACCCACCCTCCTCCGCTGCATGTCTCCACTGCGGGCATGCGCTCGAAACCCGCTCACCCCCGAAGCCCCGCCGAGGCGGAGGCTTCTGGATGCTGGCCGGAGCGGGAGTGGCCGCGCTCACCCTCATGGCCTGCTATGGCGCTCCGCCTTGTGAGGACTGCGATCCAGAGCCCCCGGATGCGGGCATGAACGACGCGGGCCAGTAACTCGAAGGAACCGTCCATGAAGGACTCCCCCCTGCCTCCTCTGCCCCGGCTCTCCGCCGAGGAGCACCGCTACTGCGATCACCTCCACAAGAGGAGCGAGGCCCAGCTCGAGCGTCTGCGCACCGTGAACCCCGTCCTGCTGGACCTGTCCATCCGAGAGCCATCCGTCGGCACTCCGCTCGGGCACACCGTGGACAACAAGCTGGAGTTGCTGGCCCGGGCCCGGCGCATGGGCTTCAGCGACATCCTGCTCGCCACCTTCGATGTGTCCCTGCCGGACGAGCCCCAGGTCGATGACGAGGAAGTTCGCGCCCAACATCAGCATGCTCAAGACGGCGCGGTACGGCATCCCCAACACCATCGTGGATGTGGACATCCTCGAGATGATGCGCCGGCTCATGCGGCGGGATCTCCGCGCTGGGATCCGGCTCGATTACGATGACCCCGGCCAGCTCAAGGACTTGTACGAGCGGGCCCGCGCGCTGGTCGAGGCGAAGGCCCCCGCACGTCCATCGAAGCGCAAAGCCGCCTCGTGAGCTGACCGACGCTTACTGTCGAGACTAACCTTTCACCATGCAGGGGGTTTTCCGGTCATGAAACGAGCTCTTGTTCTGGTTCTTGGGTTGCTGCTTGGCTGTGTGCACGCGCCGGTACAGCCGTCGGACAAAGCGTCGACAGAGGATTCGTTCTCGAAGACGTCAGAGTCTTGCTTCACCGACACCGATTGTCCCGGAGGCAGCTGCCAGCTCGGATCGTGCTCGCCAATACCGCCGACCCCACCTCCGCCAGCAGCGCCGCCCACCCCGGTGCTCGGGGCCCCGTGCACTTCGGGCATCAACTGCTCGGACAACATCTGCCAGGGCGCGGACTGCCGCTGAGCCGTTTGCGACCCTCGTGTGTCATCAAGGGGGGTCTGGAACGCGCTCGAACGTCATCTCGGCGAAGTTCACGTCGAGCAGCTTTGGCTGGTCGAACTCGAAGCCTTTGATCTTCCCCTTCGAGTCCAGGGGGAAGGTCAGGAACCCCTTCGGAAAGTTCATCTGGGCAAGGCCAACGTGTCCGAGTGGGCCAACTTCCGCTATCCGGTGGAGATGCCGTCCCCCAACAACTACGGCAACGCGATGTTCGAGGTCCTGCTCTACGAGTTCAAGGCCGGCCTGAATGCGTACCTCGCCAGCCTGGGGCCCAGCGCGCCGGTCAAGACCCTGGCGGAGGTCATCGCCTTCAACGAGGCCAATAAGGACAAGGTCATGCCGTACTTCGGTCAGGAGAGATGGTGCGGTGACACTTCCACGGCGGAGCGGTGTTCAAGGTGCCGCAACAAGGCTGCGATACCCCCATCCATGGAGTCACACATCATGAAGATGAAGCACTCTTCCGCTGTCCTGCTGTCCGTCGCGCTCCTCGTGGGCTGTGGAGAGAATCCCCCCGATACTGACGCGTGCGAGCACCTCCAGGAGGGGCCCGCCTCCGCCATCACTGCTTCCGCCAACGAGACCGGTGCGCCCCTCGTCAACAATGATCATCGCCGCTATGACCTCTCGCTCATCGACGGCGCGGGCGGCAAGGGGGGTTCCGTCTCCTTCGCCGTGACGGAGGCCAACGACTACACCCTCTTCCTCACCGAGATAGTGCCGGTGAACCTCAAAGATGCGAACGGCCAGCGGATCGAGGTCGTGGCCAGCGGCACGAATTCCTTCGAATGCTCCGAGGTCGAGCGTCGTCACATGTTCGCGCTGCCCGTGGGCACGTACACCCTCACCTTCGGTCCCACCATGGTGGGCTCCCTCTCGCTCGTCATCGTCGGGGCGGAGCACGAGGACTGATTTTCAACGGCTTCCAGCTTGCTCAGGCTGGTGATGCGCATACAGTCCGCAGCTGATCATGATCTCCCCCACATTTTTGCTGACGGTCCAAGTGCTGGTGTCCCAAGCTCCAGCAGAGTCTTTTGGGACTTCTACTTCCGCGGCCCAGGAGCAAGTCCTGCCAGGGGCAGAGAGTCCTGGCTCGGGCCTGGCAGCCACGGAGCCGGCTGCGCCCGCCCGTCCTTCCCTGCTCCCAGACAGCTCGTACCCCAAGCGCCCTTCTCGAGCCTGGGTGCTGGTGCGTGCCCCGGTGGCCCTCGGCGCTGGAGCGGCGACAGGGTTGGTCATGTGGGTGGTTTCCCATACTGTGATCTCCATCGGCACCGTGCCCCTCGGCTGCTTCAGCTTCAAGACGTCCCAGAAGCCAGACTGGTGCTTCAACGTGGCGAACTTTGGCGCCTTCGTCATCGCGGGGGTGGGCAG
>Ga0247825_10000109_pt1 | contig 45913 bp, 41 predicted proteins | sample 13C_Vanillin_Day_FD_194413 | JGI IMG/M metagenome (GOLD analysis project Ga0247825, IMG submission 194413) | Soil microbial communities from agricultural site in Penn Yan, New York, United States - 13C_Vanillin_Day48 | ecosystem: Environmental > Terrestrial > Soil > Agricultural land | place...
CGTTCTCAGCCGTCCCCTCACATAGCCGAATCCGGACGGTGGGCCCGCGCCAGAATGAAGGAGTCTCCATGAAGTGGGCGGTTTTCATGCTCGTCTTGTTCGCGGCGCGGGCCGGCGCCCAAACGCCGAATCCCGGTGTTTGTACGGCAACACCGCCGATGTCGAATCCCTCCGCAGGTGCGCGTTGGAATGGATGGGGCGCGGATCTGTCGAACACCCGTTCTCAAACGGCGCAGCAAGCCGGGCTCACGGACGCGCAGGTTCCTGCACTCAAACTGAAATGGGCCTTCGGCATACCCGACGCGACTCAATCTCGCGCTCAGCCCGCCATCGCGGGAGGCCGGATGTTTTTCGGCAGTGCGCCCGGCATCGTGTATTCGCTCGACGCGAAGACCGGATGCACGTACTGGACATTCAAAGCACAGGCTGGAGTGCGAACTGCAATCTCTGTTGGGCCATACAAAGGCGCAGGAGGGACTGCGGGTAATGCCGTCTACTTTGCTGACGCCAGCGCCAACGCATACGCGGTCGATGCGATGACGGGCAAGCAAATCTGGACGCGAAAACTGGACGATCATGCCGCCGCGCGGTCGACCGGAGCTCCGATACTGCACGAGGGCCGGCTGTACGCTCCCGTCGCGGGCGTGTCCGAAGAAAACGCGGCAGCACAGCCTCAATACGAGTGCTGCACGTTCCGCGGCAGCCTTTCGGCATTGGATGCGAATACCGGTGAAGTCATCTGGAAGGCGTACACGATTACCGAGCCTCCAACGCCTCGGGGCAAAAGCACGACCGGGGCCCAGCTCTGGGGTCCGGCAGGCGCCGGAGTCTGGAGCGCCCCGACAATCGACACCAAACGCGGCTCGATCTATGTCGCCACCGGTAATGGTTATAGCGATCCGCCGCAGCTGACGAGCGATGCCGTCCTCGCTTTTGATCTCAAGACCGGAAAGATGAAGTGGGCAAGCCAGGTCACGCCCAATGATGTCTGGATCCTCGGATGCGGAGGCAAAGGCCTGGCGCCAAATCCCAATTGCCCCGAAAGCATCGGTCCCGATTATGACTTCGCCGCTTCGCCGATCGTCGCCACTCTGCCAGGCGGGCGCGATCTCATTGTCGTTCCGCAAAAATCAGGCGTCGGCTATGGACTCGATCCCGACAAACAGGGCGCAATCCTGTGGCAATACCGGTTCGGCCGTGGAAGCGGGATCGGCGGAGTCTGGGGCGCTGCGGTCGATCAGCAGCAGGCCTATTTTTCCGCCGCGGATTATTTGACGCCGGCACCCGGTGGAATCCACGGCGTTCGGCTCGATAACGGCGAGCGCGTCTGGTACACGCCGCCGCGCCCGGCATTGTGCGGAAGCGGCCCGGGATGCAGCGCGGCGCAATCGGCAGCACTCACAGTGATTCCGGGAGTCGTCTTCTCGGGCTCAGCCGACGGCGGCCTCCGGGCGTTTTCCACAAAAGATGGTTCGATCGTCTGGGAATTCGACACCAACCGCGGCTTCGAAACCGTCAATGGCGTCAAGGCCAATGGTGGATCCATGGATGGCCCTGGCGTGGTGGTTGCGGGGGGGATGCTGTACGTCAGTTCAGGAAATGGCGGCTTGGTCGGACGGCCCGGAAATGTTCTCTTGGCTTTCGGCGTCGACTAGAGTTGTCACCGCGCGGAACGTCCAACACGTAACGGCCTCCGCTAAAGCTTCGGCGGATCGTCGTAGAAACCCGAGCACCACCCGTAGTGCGACGCCGTCGACGGCGCCACACAGCTCGTGATCCCAGGCGAGCAGGTCCGCTTACTTCGAGGCGGTGGGTGGTGCCGGGAAGTAGGTGGCCACGCGGTCGTTCAACGTGAACTCCATGCCCAACCCGGGATACTGCCGCAGGACGTTGGCGCGCATCTCGGCCGCGTTCTTCGAGCCCGCGACGTTGGCGTCCCAGTCGACGATGTATTTCTTCATGAACTCGATCGATTGCAGATCGCGCGTCGCACCAGGGCCCTCATGGCCCGGGACGATCACCGCCGGCTTCAGCGCGACGATCTGGTCGATGGTCTTCCGCCAGTTTTCCCGGGCAGCATCGCGCGGCACGCCGAAGTAGACGTGGTCGAAGACGATGTCGCCCGTGACGACGGCCTTGAGGGATGGAATCCACACGAAGCTGTTGCCGGGACCGTCGGCGCCCTGCACGCCGCCGGTCACCGGGAACTCTTGCCCCTCGAGCGTGAGTACCGGCGTCACCAGCTCCTCGGGCAACACCGGGTCCGGGCCGGGAATGTTGTTGCCGTAAGTGGCAAACCAGAACTTCTGACGCGCCGGCCACCCGGTCTTCGCCGCCGCCACCGTCGCGGGAAGCGCCACGATCTTCGCGTTCGGAAATGCCTGTTTCAGCACCGCGAGTCCGAACAGGTGATCCGGGTGCGCGTGGGTCGAGTAGATCAGCGCGAGGTTCTTTTTCGACTCCAGGATCTCCGCCGCGAGCTTGTGTGCTTCGCTGAGCGAGAACTGCGGGTCGATCACCAGCATGTCCCGCTCGCCGATAATCATTGTCGAGTTGACGTCGTAACCCGTCTGGCCGCGGCCGGTGTGCACCTTGAGCGTGAACGTCGACTGGGTCTGCGCCGCGATCGCGAACGTCAGCACGACCAGCGCGCATGTCATGACCTTCAGCATCTGGACTCTCCTCGGACTTATGATCTGCGACCCGCTCATCATTCCGCCACCTGCACTTCCACCGTGATCCCGTTGTTGTCCCGGAACCGCACGACATCCGGTTCGTCCGGCGACGGCAACACCTCGGCGTGTAGCTCGCGAAGCCTGGCGGCCAATGCCTGCCGATCGAATGGCGCGACCTTGATCGTGAAATGGCTGATCGTCGTCTTGCCATCCGTCGCCGGCTGCAGCCCGAGACGGGTCCCGCGCTCGAGGCGGTACCAGATGCGACCGTTGGCGTCGCGTGGAGTCTCTGCAGCACTCCCGTATAGCGCGCGGTAGTACGGCAGCGCCTTGTCGAAACTCGAGACGCTCAGCATCACATGATCGACGCCGCGCGGCGTGAGCAGCCCCTCGGCCTCCACGGGCAGCGGCGACTCGACGGCGGCGGTGACGAGACCTGCGGGCGGTTGAAACAGCTGGAGCTCGAGACCATCCGGATCCGGCCACATGCCAATGGCGCCGGGGCCCGTGGGCTTTGCCGGCAGGCCTGCGGCCTCGAGAGCGCTGGCGAAGGCGTCACGCGAGTACGTCCTGGCGAGCACGCAGTAATGCCCGATCGCCGGCGGCCGGCCCGCGGCTGCGCCAATCGCGATGTACCCGACCTGGCGATCCACGGGGACGTCACCGAGCACGACGAAGTACCGGAGCGTATCGCGCACCGGCTGCTGATGCAGCTGGGTCCGGAAGATCCGCGCATAGAACTGCGCCGCCGCTGCGGTGTCGGGCACGACGATGTCGAGATGCTCGAGACCGAGGTTGTCGAGCGGCAGCTTGAGCGGAGTGGCGGACTGAGCCCAGGCACCCGCGCCCAGCAGCGCGGCGCACAGCGCAACAACCAGCGGCATCCGTGTGGTCATCGCTCTAGATCGTGACCGCGCCGGTGCTGTCGCCAAACGTGTCGATGCGCGCCCCCATCTTGTCGAGCATCGCCAGCAGCAGATTCGACATGTGCGTGTCCTTCGGGAACACCAGATGGCGTCCGCCTTTGACGTTCGCGGACGCGCCGCCCGCGAGCACGATCGGCAGCGGACTGAAGTTGTGCTGATTGCCGTCGCTCAACGAACTGCCGTAGAGGACGAGCGAATGATCCAGCAGGGTGCCGTCGCCGTCTGCCACCCCCTTCAGCTTGTCCACGAAGTAGGCGAACTTGGCCATATGGTAGGCGTTCAGCAGCGCGAACCGATCCATGTTCGACCGGTCGTTCGAGTGGTGCGACAGGTTGTGGAACGGATCGCGGATACTGGTTTCCGGGAAGACGGCGCCGCTCAGTTCCCGGGCGAACATCAGCGTCGAGACGCGCGTGATGTCCGCCTGCAGCGCGATGATCTGCAGATCCATGAGCAGCTTGAGGTGTTCCTGGAACGTCGGCGGCACACCGGTCGGCACGTCCGGCAGCGTGATGTCCTGGCCCGCCGCCGCTTCGGCGCGTTGAATCCGTCGCTCGATCTCGCGCACGTCGTCCAGGTACTGTGTCAGCCGCCGGCGATCGCCCGCGGGCAGATCCTTCTGGAGCGACGATACCTGCCCGATCACCGAGTCGAGCAGGCTGCGCGACTCCTCACGCCGCGCGTGCCGCTCCGCGTCAGTCGCACCGACGCCGAACAACTTCTCGAACACCTGCCGCGGGTTGTTGGCCATCGGCAGCGGTTGGGTTGGGCCTTTCCACGAAATCGAATTGCGGTAGGCGCAGCTGAACGCCGCCTCGCACGCGAGCACGGCCTCTTCGATCGAGAGCTCCAGTGACGGTAGCGGCGTGTCTTGACCGATCAACTGCGCGGCGACCTGGTCGGCCGAGACGCCGAGGTGTGCCTGCGGCCCGCGCTCCGGGACCGCTCCCGTCAGAAACACGGCCGCCGCGCGCGTGTGGTTCGCGCCCGCCGAGACGTCGCCGCCGCCTGCCCCCGCCACGTACGGATGCGCGAGACCGCTGACGATGTTGATGTGATCGCGGAGCGGCTCGAGCGGTTTCAGGATCTCGGTGAACGCCCAGCCAGTCCCTTCCGCCGCCGGCGTCCACTTGTCCATCGTCGCGCCGTGCGGCACGTAGAACGCCACGAACCGCGTGCGCGGTGCTGCGGCACTCTGCCGCAGCGGCGTCTGCGCGCCGACCATCGAGTCGAGGAACGGCAGGGCGATGGTGGCGCCGACCCCCCGAAAAAACGTCCGCCGCGAGAGATGTGATTTCGTGATGAACATCGTCATTGCTCCGGCTGCGGTTGGTCGAGGCTCTTGGTCTTCGACTGGAACGGCGCGCTCTTCACGGCCGCCACGACGAACGACGAGAAGCGGTAGCCGTTCTGTGCCGCGGCGCGCGCGATCGCGCGCACTGCCGGCATGTCCTGCGGTCGCATGGCGCGCCCGGTGGCATAGGTCAGGAGGCGCTCCGCGAAGACCCCGGCGAAGACGTCGGTCCTCGCGAGCAGCGCCTGCCGGAGCGTCACCGGACCGTTCAGCTCTGTCCCGTCCGCAAGGCGTCCCGACGCGTCGATCGTCGCGGTGCCGTCAACCGTTCGCCACTTGCCGGTGTTGTCGAAGTTCTCGAGGGAGAACCCGATCGGATCCATCAGCTTGTGGCACGAGGCACACGCCGGGTTCGCGCGGTGCAGCTCCATCCGCTGACGGAGCGACGTCACCTTGACCTGCGCCGCGTCCTTCTCAAGGTTCGTTTCCACGCCGGGCGGCGGCGCTGGCGGCGGCGCACCGAGCACGTTCTCGAGGACCCACTTGCCGCGGGTGACCGGGGACGTTCGATTCGCCGCCGACGTGACGGTGAGGATGCTGCCCTGGCCAAGGAGACCGCGCCGCGGGTCGTCCGGCTTGAGAGCGACGCGACGCATCCGCGAGCCGCGAACACCGGGAATGCCGTAGTGCCGCGCCAGGCGCTCGTCGACGAACGTGAAGTCGGCATCGAGGAGATCGATCACGCTGCGGTCCTCGCGAATGATCGTTCGGACCAGCAGTTCGGTTTCGCGCTGGAACGACTGCCGGAGGTTACCGTCCCACTCGGACGAATCGGGCCGCACGTTGCGCAATGCGCGCAGCAGGAGCCACTGGCCGGCAAAGTTGTCGACCAGTGCATCGGCCTTGGGATCGGCCAGCATCCGGCGCACCTGCCGCTCGCGGGCCGCCGGATCCTTCAGCGTGCCGCGTTCCGCCCCGGTCAGCAGCTCCGCATCGGGAATGCTGCTCCAGAGGAAGAACGACAGCCGCGACGCGAGCTCGTAGTCGCCCAGTTGAAACGGCGACCCCGGCGCGACGCTCGCCGGTTCACGTTCGAACCGGAAGAGAAACTGCGGATCGACGAGCACGCGCGCCACCGCGCGCTGGATGCCGCTCTCGAACGTGCCGCGCTCGCGGCCGGCCCGGAAGAACGACATCAGCGTCTCCATGTCCGCCCCGGTGGCCGGCACGGGACGACGGTACGCGCGACCGGCGAGCGCGTGCAGGATCGTCCGCGCGCACGTTGTCTCCCCGGCGACGGACGCCGGCGAGCAGGACAACAGCTGACGCCGGCTCGCTGAATTGCCGGGTCCGGTGGGATTGAACGGCCCCACGATCGTGATCTGCGAGATGCCGGGCACGCGCGTCTCCGCGTGGAAGACGCTGTCGGCGCCGACGACTCGCGTGCGCACCATCATCGCCGCCGCGACGGTGTGCGGCCCGGCGGCGACGCGAATCCGCGTGGCGCCTCTCGGCTGCAGCGTGACCCGCTCCTCATCCAGCGTCACGTAACGGTCGTCGACCGGCGGCGCGTCGCCACCGCGCGGTCCCCCCAGAGGCGCCGCGCCGCCACTGCCAATCTCGAGATCGTACTCGGCGTCGAGCGGAAAGGTGTGGCGGAGGACGATGCCGCCGCGGGTGCCGAGCGGCAGGCCGTCGATGTGGACGTCCTGTTCGAAGTCACCCGGGACGCGATAGGTAACCCGGTCCAGGCCGATGCTCGGATCACCGACGGCGATGCGGCTGATCTTCGCCGCGGCCGATGCGTAGCTTTCGATCAGCGCCGGAGAAATACCGAGCACATCGGCGTTGTTGTCGAACCCGGCTGCGGAGTCATCCGGGGGAAGCATCGCGCTGACGTCGACGTCCACCGAGAGCAGGTCGCGAATCGCATTCGCATACTCGGCACGATTGAGTCGATGAAGCGCTGGCGAGCCCGGGTCAGGATGCGCCAGCGCCACGCGATCGAGCTGTCCCTCGAGTGCGCTGACAAACGTCGCGCGCACGGCGTCGGCCGGCTTCGGCGCGCCCTCGGGCGGCATCATGCCGGTGCGCAGCTTGCGAACGACCTTCTCCCAGACGTCGACGTCGCCGTCCACCTTCGCCGAATCGAGTACATCGAGTGCCAGGTTGCCAATCTTGCTTCGCTCGTTGTGGCAGCCGAGACAGTACTGCTTCAGGAACGCCGCATCCGGGGCAGAAACGGGATCGACAGCCGCACGCGCCGGCGCCGCCGGCCTGCCCTGTGCACCGCCGATCATCGTCGACGCCGAAATCCCCACCAGCGCGCCGGCGGCGGCGAGGCGCGCCTTCACCCCGGTCATTGCGCGCCCCCGTCGGTCTTCTTGACTTCGGCTTTCTTCACGGTGGCCGACGCGGCACCGCTCGTCAGGCGATCGAGCAGCGCCATCGTCGAGGGCTTCGCCACCGGCGAGTTGGTGGCGAGAAACACTCCCTGCGCCCACACGTACGGCGTGCGGCCTTCCTTGTCCGCCTGGTTGAGCGCGGCGCCTTTCGATGCCAGCAGCTCGATAATGTCGTCGGAGCCGCGATTGGCCGCGCCGTGCACGGCCTGCAGTCCCATCTGGTTGACGGCGTTGACGTCGAGCCCGAGCTCGAGACAGAGCTGCACCGACTGGATCCACACGGCCGGCGATTCGCTGAACGTTTCACCGACGACCCAATTCACGCCCGCGGCCGCCATCAGCGCCGTCGTCCCGTTGAACGTGGTGATTTTCGGATCGGCGCCCCTGGACAGCAGCAGTCGCATCACCGGCAGATCACCTGACTGCGCGGCGCGGATGAACGCGGTCTGACCGGTGACGTCCACCCACTCGAGCGAGGCGAGCGGCAGCAGGTAGCGCCGCATCGGCGGGAATTCCTTGACGCGCGCGTTGGGATCGGCGCCGCGATCGAGGAGCGTCGCGATCAGCTTCAGCGCCGCCTCGCGGTCAACGCCGTTCTCGTTGGTCGGCGCGCCGCTGCGGACGGCGAGGTTCCGGACATCCACCGCCGACCAGAGCGGGGTGCGCCCCCACCAGTCGGCAGTCTTCGCCTCGCCGTCGTGGTTCAACAGGAATGCGGCCACGTCGATCTGGCCGTTGGTGATGGCCATAATCAGCGGGGTGATGCCGTTGGGATCGGTGCGGTTCACATCGGCACCGGCTTCGACGAGCAGCCGCGCGGCATCGAGCAGACCGTCGCGCGCCGCGAAGAGGAGGGGCGTCATCCCGCCCGGTGCCGGCTGCTGTTCACCTTGCGGCGGCACGCCGCTGCGGACAATCCCCACGCCGTGTGAGCCGCCGCCGGTTCCCGGTGGCCGCCCCGCTGGGAGCTCGCCGACCCGCGTCTTCGCCTCGATCGCCGCGCCCTTCGCGAGCAGCGACTTCATGATCGTGGCATCGTTGCGACGCGCGGCCCACATCAGCGCGGTGTGGCCGAACTGCGGATCGGTCGCATCGACGGGCGCGCCGCGATCGAGCAGGAGTTGCACGGCGTCGGCGCTACCCGATCGGACCGCCGCCATCAGCAGCGTGTCTCCCGACGCGTCGCGGGTCGCCACGTCCGCTCCGGCGTCCAGCAGACGTCGCAGCAGTGCGGTGTTGCCGTTTTCGGCTGAGATGTATACCGGGGTTAGGCCCAGTGCATTCGGTGTGGACGGCTTGGCGCCCGCACGCAGCAGCAGGTCCGTGGCTTCCAGGTCGTCGGCACGGACCATCCAATGGAGCGCCGTGGTGCCATCCGCACCGGCGGCATTGACGTCCACGCCCTGCTTGAGCAGCCGGCGAACGGCCGCGCCATCGCCAGCCGCCGCGGCTCGCACCAGCGGGTTGTCGGCTGCCGCCATGACCGACGCCATGTAGGGCGGGTCCTGTGGACCCGCCAACAGCATCAGCACAGCCACCCCGGTACCGATACGTCGTTTTCTCTTCATGTGTTTTCGCGGGCGAACCCGCGCGGAAATCTTAACCGGACTGCGACGCAAAGAACTATCAAATTCCCAGCGTATGTCGGCCGCGTCGGCCGTCTGACATATCTGGCAAAGCCAGATCGGCGGTTCAGCCCGCAATGTCCCACAATCGGGCCCCGACCGAAAAGCGAAGCACCAGCGCACATCACGCGGCCCGTTCGTAGTAATTGAGCAGTCCCGCGAGCCGCGGCCGACGCCGAATCCGCCTCCCGCTCGGCTGGTAGCTGTTGTGATCGATGAGCGCCTTGTCCAACCCTTGATGATTCCGCTCACGATGATAGTGGTCGACGAATTCCGTGAGCGCCCGTCGGAAGTGCCGCTCGCCGAGCGGGACCATCCGATTGAGGCATTCCTCTTTGATCGATCGTACGAAGCGTTCCGCATACGCATTCGGCACCTGGAACGGTGTCTGCGCAACGCGAAGACCAGCCTCATCCAACAGCCGTCGCACCTCCCCACTCCACCTCCGATCCCGATCCCAGATCAGCACGCGGTGGTCGCGCAGCAGCCCATCCTCCGCGGCTGTCAGCGTGCGACCGACTTGGCGCATGAACAGACCACCGGGATGCGGCGTCGATCCGACAATCTGGACGCGGCGTGACGCGAGATCGATAACAAAACACCGTGTAGTACGTCACCAAGCCGCGCCACGTCCACACTTCCGTTGTGAGGAAATCGACGCCGGCGATCGCGCCCCAACGCGCGCGAAGAAAACGTCTGCCACGAGGTCGGCCGCTCCGGCACCGGCGGCAGCCCGTGCGCCTTCAGGATCCGCGCAATCGTCGAACGGCCCACGCGATGCCCGACGTTGTTCAACGCACCTTGGATCCGTGTGTAGCCCCAGGTGGGATTCTCCTCCGCCATCCGGATGACGAACCGTTGGATCTCCGCGAGGACGCCGCGACGTCCAGGACGAGTGGCGTACGTCCATTTTCGCGTGAGGAGCTGCCGATGCCAGCGCAGAATCGTGTCGGGCGTGACGATCGTCGCGACCTGACCGAGGCGACGACGGCCTAACCGATGCCCGTGGACGGCTAACCGACGGCGTTCTTCATCGATGAGACGCATCCGGCCGCGCAAGTGCGCGCGGAGGATGCGGTTCTCTTCGACCAGATACGTGACGAGCCTCCTGCCGCTGGTCGGCCCACCAGCCGGCCACCGCCATCACAAACAGTCGAACCGCAGCGACATCCACGTCCGCGGGAGTCTACATCAGCGACTCACCTCTCGTCTCCAAGGATTCGGCCGAAAAGTGGGACACTACGCGGCCCGAGTCAGACGGCCGCATTCGACGAGGGCCTCTACTTCAATGCCGGACCGATGCGGATCTCGCACCATCACCACACGACGTTGGCGTACTGCCAGGAGCTGCAGGTGCGTGTGGAAGTGTTCGTGGCGGACTCTGAGAGTGCGTATCTGTATCAGACGAGATCGTCCACGCTCACCGGACGGCGGATTCGTCTGCGCGAGGCCCGGGCGGATTTCGACGGCTACATCGCCGAGCTGCTGAGCAAGTCGCTGTCGCAGGCGCAGCTCGATCAGCCCCCTGACAACCGAGGATCGCGAGAGACTGCTTGCCTACCTCCGTCGGCTCGGCGCACTCGACCAGCAGCGGCAGTACCGCGGCTCACCGCGCCGCAGCGGTTACGAACAGCGAACTGCGCCGCTGTCATTGCGTGATTTGCTCGGCGCGGATTTCGACTTCTATGTGGGGATCGATTGGGATTCTCAGCCGACCATGATGCAGGTCGCCGGAGGGATGGACCGCTTGCCCGCGGCCCTCGCCGCGCGACTGGGGAACCGGATTGTGTATCGCGCAGCCGTGCGCGAGATCCGGCAGGGCGAACGGGGCGTGTGCGTGATTTACGCCGACGCGGATGGACGGCTCAGACGCGTCGATGCCGATTACTGTGTCTGCACGATTCCCCTACCCGTTCTGAGTGAGATTCAGAAGGACTTTTCGCAGCCGGTGCAGTCGACGATTGCCGCGGCCCGCTACAATGGCGCGGGCAAGATCGGCTTACAGTTCAAGCGCCGCTTTTGGGACGAAGACGACGACATCTACGGCGGCCGCTCGTTGACTGTCAGGAGATTGGACAGATCATCTATCCATCACACGGATTCAAGGGACGTAAAGGCGTACTCGTGGGCTACTATCTGGACTTCCAGCGAACCATGCGCGAGCGCCCCCCTGCCGAACGTCAACGGCTTGCGCTCGAGCAAGGTGCCCCCATACACCCCCAGTACACCACCGAGTTCGAGACGGCGTTCTCGGTCTCGTGGTCTCGTGGCCTCGCGTGCCGTGGAGCCGCGGCTCATGGAGGTCGGAAACGGCCGCGGCGCTCCGGCAACCCGATGGTCGGGTTCACTTCGCCGGCGATTACATGACGAACATGAGCTCGTGGATGAACGGAGCGTTCGACTCAGCCCGCGAGGTCGCAATGGCGATCCGCCATCGCGCCGTCGCTCGACGCTGATCACGACGCCGTTGGGATGTGAGGACGGGTGACACCAGTTGGGAAAGCGAACCGTGTTCTGTGTACCTGTTATGTACCTGGACCCGAGGTTTTGAGCGATTCTGGCAGTCTTGACCGATTCATTTTCGGCCAAGTTGTTGAGGGTGAGGGGTCCTGCGTGGTTCGACTCCCGCCGCCTCCACCACTTAATCTGCTCTATCCAAAGGAGTTTGTATTTTGGATAGAGCCCGCCTCCACGATGTCTCCGAAATTTCCGACCGTCGAGGCTTGTCGAGCAACCGAATCGCGTTCTCAATCGCCGACGGACTGAGGTGCATGTACCGCTGTGTCGTGCCCAAGTCCTGATGCCCGGCGAGCTCTTGAATCGCGCGGGCCGGCGCGCCGCGCATCGAGAGGTGCGAACAGGGCGCGCGCTGTTGGAGGCGTCGAGCGTTCGAGCAACCTCCGTCCCTGTTCCGGCGTCAGCCAGTTCCCAAGCCGGACGCCCAGACGTCTCACGCCTCTGACACGGCGAATGTCTACGAACGGAATGGAGTTGAAGGAAGGGTTGCCGGCTCCTTCCACGACGCAGGCGCCGCAATAACTATTTCGTTTCCTGTAGCAGCAGGGTCATCGCTGCGAAGTCGATCGACACACGCTGCGCCTGTGTGAGCACGTCGCGACCGACGTTGGCGAGACAACAATTGCCCCCGATCAACGTGTTCCGCTGAAGCGTGACATTCGCGGGGCGTAGTGCTACCGCTGTGGAGCCGATCGTCAGCGTGAACTCGGGGAGCGTCACCGATTCGAAGACCTGAGTGCCGCCGATTCCGCTGATCTCCTGCGTGCCCTTCTTGCCGCTCCGCTCGAGGAGATCTGCAAAGAGCGACGCGAAGTTTGCGTTGAAATCTGTCGTTGTCGCTCCGGTGTCGAGGATGGCCAGCCCGCTTCTGCCCTGGAAGTCTGTCCGCAGCAGCAAACGGTTCTCGCTGAACACGAGATTCGGCGTCGAAGCTCGAGGAAACGTTCCGCCGAGCTCGACACTGCCATCCTTCGACCACGTGATGCTTCCGGCGTGGATCAGGATCGGCATGCCGATGACGCCGACTTCCGAGTCGGGAGCCCACGGCGGCGCGGGGTACACTGCGAACGAGACGTCTTGAATCGCCATAGTCAGGGCTCACACCGATGCGGCAGTTGCTCAATTCCAGGCCTCAGAGCGCGTGAGCGCGCCGGGTGTCCTGTTCTGAACACCTTCAACCGACCCGACTACCTACACTTAGGGCGGCCACTACATCGAAGGAGACACATGACAGGAACTATCGCGAGACTGCAGACGGAAAAGGGATTTGGGTTTATCAAGAGCGGCGAAGGCGCCGACTACTTTTTCCATCGGACCGCCGTGTACGGGGAAGGGCTTGAAAATTTGCACGAGGGTGACAGCGTGGAGTTCGAGGTCGGCCAGGGGCCGAAAGGTCCTCGCGCAGAGAACGTTCGCCGCACGTCAACTTAACAGGTCACGCCGGATAAGCGTCGTTCCTCATTGCCATCGATACCTGTTGTGGTGCATCCGCGCCGCATTCCACACCTCGCCGCAGTTCCTGCACCGCCAATAGCTGTCGGCATCGTGTTTCTTTGCCGTCGTCAGGATCGACGACGACTGGCACGAGGGGCAGGTGACCGGTGCGACGTAGGCGGTCGATGCCGAAGGGGGCGAGAGTTCTCTCATCAGGAGCCCTCCAAGGTTGTGCTTCAGTGAGGGCTGGAGGCCGGGATGGCCGCAGGGCTCAGGAAAGCTCGCGAGGTATCGAGTATACCTCGCCCTGCGCTCTTCCGCGGTAAATACGCGAAGTCGGTAACTCCCGTGTATCGAGCGTCGCATACGGTCTAACGAGGGGAAGGCCTTTCAACGGCGTCGCCCTCTGCATCGCGCGTTTGGCGGCATCGTGGTTACGCATGAAGGTGTGGCCGGCCTCCCAGGATATCCGTCTTTGACGGACATACGTCTAAGACGTATACTCTACATGAAGTGCTGACGTTCGTCGAAACCCGGCTATTCACGTCCCTCGTCCATCGATATCTGTCGGACGATGAGTACGCGGCATTGCAGCAGGCCCTCGCCGACAATCCGGACGCTGGAGATGTGATCCGCGGCTCGGGTGGCGTCCGGAAGCTCCGATGGGGCATCTCCGTACGCGGGAAACGAGGTGGGATCCGGGTGATCTACTACCTCCGATCGCGCCAGGGAGAAATCTGGAGGCTCACTCTGTACGCCAAGAACGAGGCGGAGAGCATCCCAGGCCATGTTCTGAAGAAGATCAAGGAGGAAATCGATGGCAGCGCCTAAGCGGCGGAATATCGGAGCGGAGATTCTGGAAGGGCTTCGACAGCTCAAGCGAGGCGAACACGGCCGCGTCACGAACGTGCCGTCGGTGGCGACGATTCGCGAGGGCACCGGCCTGTCGCAGCCGCGATTCGCTGAACTCCTCGGTGTCTCGGTGCGCACGCTTCAGGAGTGGGAACAGGGACGACGCGCGCCTTCTGGAGCCGCACGCACGCTGTTGATGATTGCCGGCAAGAACCCACGTGCGCTGATTGAGGTGGCGTAGCGCCAATCGGTTATCGCCCTCAACTCCGAGCCGCCCGATCTTGGAGCAATTCCGGCCGCTACTCGCGCCGGCCACTACGTCTGGCCGCCGCTTGGCATAACCGCCATGTCATGACCGATCGAGCCGATGGTTCCCGCCGCCTCCACCACATTTTGAGGCGTGATTTCATTGATCGGAATGAGTCAGGCCTTTTCCATGTACCTAATACGTCCAATCCTTGCGCTCCGTCGCTTCCATAGGCGCGCGAGGCTGTGGACGCGGGGCGTCGCGGCCCCTTAGTACAACTTCAGCAGAGTGCAACAGTCGATTTCGTGCGACGCTAGCAATGCCAACAGGCAGGTCATCGTGCGCCACTTCAAGTTCGCTTTCCTCCTGGCGGCGTCAATCACCGGTTTCGCCCTGGCTGCGGACCGACAGCAACCGGCATCGGGTGGGCGCGGCGGTCGTGCGGTCGCGGTCACGTTCGACGATCTGCCCGCGCGAGGGGACCTCGCGACCATGCGCGAGACCACGACCAAGCTGCTGCGAACCCTCGCGACTGAGCGCATCCCTGCCACAGGATTCGTCAATGAGTCGAAACTCGCAGTGACAGGCGAAGTCGAGGGCTCCGCTCTTCTGGCCGCCTGGCTGGACGCGGGATTCGATCTGGGCAATCACACGTACTCACACTTCTCGATCGACGATGTGCCGCTCGAGACGTACAAAGCCGACCTGATCAGGGGCGAGGCCGTGACGCAACGGCTGCTCGAGGCGCGGGGCCGACGCCTGCGTTACTTCCGCCATCCGCAACTCCGGACGGGTCCGACTCCTGAGTACAAGGCCGCGCTCGATGGGTTGCTGTCGGAGCGTGGCTATCGCGTCGCGCCAGTCACCGTTGACAACAATGACTTCGTCTTCGCCGACGTCTACGGACGCGCGCGCACACGCGGCGACCGCGACACGATGGTGCGAGTGGCCGCCGCGTATGTGCCCTACATGGAAACCGTGTTCGCGCACTTCGAGGGCTTGTCACGGCAGTTCCTCGGCTACGAGCTCCCGCAGGTGCTCCTGTTGCACGCCAACGAGCTCAACGCCGACCTCCTGCCCGATCTCGTCCTCATGCTGCGCTCAAGGACGTACACGTTCGTCTCTCTGGACCAGGCACTGGAGGATCCGGCGTACCGGCTGCCCGAGGTGCTCGCCGCGCGCGGTCTGTCGTGGTTGCATCGCTGGATGCTGGCCAAGGGCTTGACCATGCAGCCAGAACCCCTTGAACCGCTTTTCGTTCGTGAGATGTTCAACGCCGTTCAACGGTGAGTCGCGCCAGGACATCTTGATGCCGTCACCTACGCGATCCCGACCAGATCATAGAACTCAGGCGGTGATGCTCTATGCGCATGGCAATTGTCTCTGACATCCACGGCAATCTGACAGCACTCGAGGCGGTCATCGCTGATCTGAAGAGAGTGGGTGCCGACGTCATTGTGCAGGGCGGCGACCTGGTCGGAGGCTCGAGAAACGCGGAGGTTATCGATCTGGTTCGCGAGCGCAGTTGGCCCGGAGTGTACGGCAACGCCGAGGAGATGCTCTGGATGCCTGAACAGGTCACACGAAACGTCCGAGGCCCGCAGTTCCGTCGGATGCGGAACGTGGTGTTGACTGAAACGATCCCTTTCATATGCCAGGCCATCGGTGAAGAACGGCTCGCCTGGTTGAGAAGTCTTCCGGGGCGTTGGGCTCGGGACGACGTCACCGTTATGCACGCCGGTCCAGACGATGTGTGGCATTCGCCATGGGCGAATGCCTCGGACGAGGCCTTGGAAGGCTTGTATGGTCCGCTCGGGTGTCGAACCGTCGTGTACGGACACATCCATCATGCTTTCGTCCGGCGCCTGTCCAGGTTCACGGTGGCAAACTCGGGAAGCCTCAGCTTCTCTTATGACGGGGATCCTCGCGCCGCGTACCTTCTGATCGATGGGGACGAGATCATCATCCGCCGGGTCGAGTACGACGTTGAAGAGGAGATACGCTGGCTTTCCGCGGCGCACTATCCGGACGCCAATTGGCTTGCTCAGATCTACCGTGCCGCCACACCTATTCCCCCGCCGACGGACTGAGCCCCGCTGGTTGCACGCCCTCCCTGCCAAACAAAGCGACCCATCTACCGGTCCTTATGGCGATACAACACCTTCATCGCCTGGTTAATCCGCTTCCACCGTCGCTTTTCTTCGGCCGCGGCAGACTTGTCTCGCTTCCGCTCCTCAAACGCCGCCTCCCGCAGCAGCCGACGGTAATGCTCAAGCCGACTCGCGTCGAGCGTGCCGGAGGTGACCGCTTCGAGCACCGCACAGTCTGGCTCGTCAGCATGGGCACAGTCGGAGAACCTGCACGCCCGCGCAAGTTGCGCGATGTCCTCGAACGCTCCATCGATCGCGGACTCGTCGACCCACGGCTGCAGTTCTCGCATGCCGGGTGTATCGATGAGCAACGCGCCGCTCGCCAGCTCCACGAGCTGCCGCGAGGTCGTGGTGTGCCGCCCTCTTCCGTCGACATTGCTGACGGCGGCCACCTTCTGCAGATCGTGGCCCAGCAGCCGATTCACCAGGGTTGATTTTCCGACACCCGAAGACCCGAGCAGCGCAATTGTCGTCGCCCGCGTGAGGTACGGACTGAGTTGGTCGAGCCCGTCGGCGTTCAGCGCGCTCAGAGAGAGCACGTCCACAAAGGGCAGCCGCGCCCTTGTGGCTTCTGCCGCCGCAAATGGCTCCTCGCAGAGGTCGGCCTTGTTGAGCACCACGACCGGCACTGCGCCGGCCTCCCACACCATCGTCAGGTACCGCTCGATGCGACGTGGATTGAGATCGCCCGTGAGCGCCGTCACCAGGAAGATCGTGTCGACGTTCGCGGCCAGCACCTGTTCGTCGACAGCCCGCCCCGCCGCTTTGCGCGACACGGTACTGCGCCGATTCAGGCGGCGGTGAATGACCGCGCGCTCCGTTCCTGGCTCCGCCGCGACACCCACCCAATCCCCGACCGCCGGAAAATCGGCCGCAGACGTCGCTTCGTGGCGAAAGCGACCACTGACTTCCGCCCATCCGTCGAAGTCACCCGCGACCCGACACAACCCGCGTTGCTCCTCGATCACTCGCGCCATTCGAAACGGCGCGAATTCAGCGATGACCTGGTCTTGAAAGAAACGACTCCAGCCGAGACGCTCCAATGAAGACACGTCGAGCTCCTTCGTGAAACGAAATGAATTGTTCGTGAAAAGAAGGTCCGCGTCCGGAGGGCTAACGCGTCAGCTCAGGCAGGCGGACCTGTCCCACATACGATCGTCGACGACTCTCATGTACAGGCCCTCCTTTCAGTCGGTCATTTTACAACGGTTCGGGCTGACAGGTCCGCAGAACGATCGCGTTATTGCGAGAACGAGGGGCCATCGAGTGACTCGCTCTCCCGACCATGAGATACGCCATGGCGCGCAACGACACCACCCCATACCTTGACGGGCCGTGAAAGCGATTCCCCGAGTCCATGTAGAACCCGACGATATCGCCCCGGTCGGTTTCGTGCTCTCCGATGGTGTCTACTCGACCCTGGATTTCGTGGACTCGACCACGATCTTCACCAATGCCTACGGTATGAATGCCGGGGGCATGATCGTCGGCGACTATCTCACCAGCTCCGCTCATCAGGCCACCTCTTAAGTGTCAAAGCTCACACATTACTGAAAGTCGGTTCCGTTCTCGCCTGACCACCTGCACCGTGGCCTCTGTGATATTTTCGGGAGGAACGGATCTTGCCATGGGCTGACCTCAAAACGTCCGTCCATGCGCGCCATGCACAAAAACACATCGGCCGAGCGTCTGCCCGCGTCCCTCGGCCGCCCGGCCTCACACCGGCGGCCGTGGGGTCGTCTGGTCATCGCGGCCGCGCTCGTCTGGTGCAGTCCGGTGAGTTCCGTACGTTCCGCGACCGGGCTGCCCCCGGGGTTTCAGGACGTGCTCGTGGTGAGCGGTCTCTCGAATCCCACGGCGATGCAGTTTTCGCCGGATGGCCGCTTGTTCGTGGCGCAACAGGGCGGGCAGTTGCGGGTCATCAAGAACGGTGTGCTTCTCACCACACCGTTCCTCACGCTCTCGGTGAACTCTTCCGGCGAGCGCGGTCTGCTCGGCCTTGCTTTCGACCCTAATTTCGCGAGCAACCAGTTCGTGTACGTTTACTACACGGCAACGAGCCCCGCCATCCACAATCGAATCAGCCGCTTCAAGGCCAACGGCGATGTCGTTGACACGACGGTGGCGGAGGTGGTGCTGCTCGACTTCGACAACCTGAGCAGCGCCACCAACCACAATGGCGGGGCCATGCACTTCGGCCTCGACGGAAAGCTTTATGCCGCGCACGGCGACAATGCGAATGGCAGCAACGCTCAGAGCCTGAGCAACCTGCTCGGCAAGATCATCCGCATGAACCCTGTGGCGGACCCGACCGCACAGATTCCAACGGACAATCCTTTCTTCTCCACAGCGTCCGGCAAGAACCGCCTCATCTGGGTGATGGGATTGCGGAATCCATTCACCTTCAACGTTCAACCGGGCACTGGCCTGACCTACGTGAACGACGTTGGAGAGGCCACGCGCGAGGAGATCAACGACGCGCGCGCGGGTCGAAATTTCGGCTGGCCGACCACTGAAGGTCCGTTCAATGGTTCGGCGTTTCCGCAGTTCACGAATCCTGTTTACAGCTACCAGCACAGCGGTGGCACGCCGACCGGATGCGCCATCACGGGCGGCGCGTTCTATAACCCGTTGGCCCCGACGTTTCCCGCGTCGTACATCGGCAAGTTCTTCTTCGCCGACTACTGTTCGGGATGGATCTACTACATCAATCCAGCCAACCCGACGACGGCTACACAGTTTGCCGCGGCGATTTCCGCCCCTGTCGATCTGACACTCGGCCCGGACGGTGCCCTTTACTATCTTGCACGCGGCGCAGGAAGCGTCGGCAAGATCATGCCCTCCGCGGGCAGCGCTCCCACGATCACCCTTCAGCCGACGAACAGCACGGTGCCAGTTGGCGGGACGGCGACCTTCACCGTGGGCGCAAGCGGGACGACACCTCTTTCGTATCAGTGGGAGAAAAATGGCGTGGACATCGCCGGAGCAACGTCGGCGTCGTACACGACGCCACCCGCCGCGCTCGCCGACCATAACGGCACCTATCGATGCCGCGTGTCGAATTCGGCGGGCGCCGTGACCAGTAACTCCGCGACGCTCACGGTTCTCAACAATCTGGCTCCGACCGTGACCATCCTGACGCCAGCGAGCGGGTCGCGCTATTCTGCGGGAACGACGCTGTCGTTCTCCGGCAGCGGAACTGACCCTGAAGACGGTGCGCTTGCGCCCGGAGCTCTCAGATGGCGCATCGACTTCCACCACGACACGCACACACATCCGGCCATGCCCGACACGACGGGCGTGGCGAGCGGCACTTTTGCGATCCCCAGCAGCGGAGAAACCTCGGCCAACGTCTGGTATCGGGTGTATTTGACGGCAACGGACTCGAGCGGACTCTCAACGACCGCCTTCGTCGATGTACGTCCCAATACGGCGACGCTGACGCTGACGACCATGCCGGCAGGGCTCCAGGTCACGCTCGATGGTCAGCCAGTCGCGACACCACTCAGCGTCACCAGCGTCGTCGGGATCGTGCGCACGCTGGGCGTGGTATCGCCGCAATCATCGGGTCCGACCACCTATCAGTTCGTGTCCTGGTCCGACGGCGGCGCGGCGACGCACTCGGTGGCGACACCAAGCGTAAACAGAACCTACACGGCTGTTTATGACGGCCGTCCGTCGGCGCCCACAAACTTTCGAATCGTCCCCTGACGCCTCATGAGACGCCCGCCCAACAGATTCACCGGCGCTCCTGCCGCCAACGCATCGTCCTAATCACCGTTCGGAACACCGAGGAAACCAGGCAATTGATTAAGAACGAGCCCGTTCACACTGATTTGATGGCTCCTGGCGATTCCGGGGCCGCCAGTTCAACGTCAGTCGGCGTGACGGCGGCCTGCTTCAGTGGGCCGCGCCGCTGCTGACCTCCTGCATCCTCTGAAGCGCCTGGTCCAGCGAGAACGAGCCCGGTTTCTGACGCGGCGGGAACTCCTTGAACGACTCGAGGAACGGCACGATGATGATCGACGCCGCGAGCGCGATGTAATCGTGATAGATGAACCACTCGTAGTAGCTGTTGGACGTGATGTCGTGAGGCCGTGGCTGTAGCAACTCAGATTCGCGATGCCGATGTCGTCTCCTCAGATCACCAGGATGTTGGGCTTGTCGGGTTTTGCCATGCAGGAGCTCCTCGCGTTTTGACGGGCGTGGCACAAAAGGCCGTGATTCCCACGAAAGGTCGCGGGTGTCACGCCTGGTCGGTTGGCGGACCAATCGTCTTAAGCTGTTGCGAGAGGAACGTTTTCTGCGATGGGCCCCTCACCGCGGCAGCCAGCATAAATTGAAAGTGGCAAGGGCAATGCCTGGCAGGTCTACGCGACGGACGTAGCACCGGAGCGGCTGGCCGACATCGAGCGGCGTGTCAGAATCGGTATTCTCCTGGACCAGGGAGCGTTCTCGTGTGATGGAAGGCGTACTCGCCCAGGAGCTTCTCGCTCCCTTCCGCATCGACCGCAACGAGACGCATGAGCATGGTCGTGGTCGGTGACGCCTTGGCGAAGTCGATGGACTCCTGATAGATCACACCCCCCGCTTCGCCTCGAATGGGAATGTCGGTCATGCGGTGTCGCTCGACTCCCTCAGCATCGCAGAACCTGAGGTCCACGCGCTTCGCCCCGCTCAGATTCGCTGCGAGACGCGCCACGAGCAGGTCGTCGTCCGCCGCGACCGTGCACTGGACGCTGGCTCCCGGAAGAGCCGCGTACTTGCGCACGCGCTGACCGGTCTCTTCAGCGCGCTGGAGAAGCCGATCGCTGACCACCACGCGCAGCGACCCCGATCGCGCCAGCCTGCGGAGGCTGTCGGAGAGTTCAATCACCTCCCGGAGCCGATCGCCGCAGCGGTCGCACGCCATCAGGTGTTCCTCGACCTCCTGTTCGTCTCCCGCTGGCAGCAGTGCAAGCCAGTAGTCGACCAGAACGGCCGCGTCGAGCGGATTCGGACATTCCGGGCGCACGTCGCTGGCTGACATCGTCATGACGCCGCCCCCATGCAGTCGCGGAGCCGTTCGATCGCGCGGTGGCGGATCACGCGGACGTTGGCCTCCGAAATCCCCAGGAACGACGCGATCTCCGCGGCGGTCTGTTCATCATAAAAGGTCAGGACCACGACGCTGCGTTCACGTTCGTTGAGCGCCTGGACGCAACGTGCCAGTCGATCGTCGTCGAGGCGCGGCATGAACGGCGTGTCTGGCACCAGGTCCGCGCCAAACTTCGTCAACAGCTCTTCCTGGCGGCGGGCGCTGCGGCGCAGGCCGAGGACCGTCATGCGGCAGGTGCCCAAGACGAACGGCGCCAGCTTGTCCGGGGACCGTAAGCGCCCTGCCCGCAGCGCTTCGAGCGTCTTCAGCAGGACCTGCTGGACGAGATCGTCGGCGGCCGCGGTCGAACGGAGGTGCCGCAGGCCATACAGACGAATCCGGCGTCCCATGCGCCGGCAGACTTCGGTCTCGGCGTCCGGGTGGCCGGCGGCGACGCGCTCGGCGAGGTCGGCATCGCTCAGCTCGGCCTGCATCGCCCATCATTGTACTTACCCCGAAAATCACCTGCGGAACCTCCAGCCGTCCCTAAGCGGGAGCCGCCATCTGCTTCAGCATGTCCTCGAAGGCCGCCTGATTCGGTCCGACGAAGGGATGCGCTCCGGGAGCCGCTGCCAACGACGTGAGCAGCCGGTTCATCATGTGGCCGGGCGCCGGCGGCAGGTGGTTGCTGAAGATCATGGTCGGCGCGATCCGGCGGATGACATCGAGCTCGCCGAGGAACCGTTCTTTGTCGACTTTGGCCAGCCACGGCGAATCGATCGTCGCCCAGAGCACCTGTCCCTCGAACAGGTCCCGCTCGGAGAGCTCGGCGGCATTTTGCGGCACCGTCTGGAGGAGAGCGCCGAAACAGTCGGAGCTGAAGAACGCCCCGGACCGGCTGTCGTGGAACGCCGTAGTGCACGGATTGTCGAACACGGGCGGCTTGATGGCGGTCAACGTGCGATCGCCGATCGTGATCGTCTCCCCGGGGTTGACGAAATGAACCCGATCCAGTGGCAGGGGCGCTGTCAGCCCCATGATGCCCATGCCGAGAAACGTCGTGATTACACGCAACCGGGGATTTTCCTCGAGCAGCTGATGCAGACTGCCAATGTGGTCGAAATCGGTATGGCTGAGCCAGATCCAGCGCAGATCCGCGGGATCGATCGCCGACCGAAGGGCCTCCATGAAGTCGGCGCGCTCGATGGCTGCGCCGGTTTCGACGAGCATTGGTTCCGAGCCCTTCAAGACGAACGCGTTGATCGGCACCAATCCGTAGCCTGGAATCGGGAAGCTCGATGTGATGACGTCGATATCTGGTGTTGCCGCATACGCCTTGACCATGTGGTTCCTCCTGCGATGTCTCGTTCATTCGACCAAAGGCCTTCGACGCCGTGCCGCGCCGCCCGAGGGACGCTCGGTTGCGGTCTCCCGGGCGCCCCCTGGCTTCGTGCGACTGGGCCGATACCTGAATGTGTCACGAGTCGTCGCGGCGTTACAGGTGTGTGAAATCCGTTCCCTCCCTCTTAGCCGCCAGCACTGACGTACACTGGCGACTCGCGCAATCGAAGGAGCCGGGCATGACCGATCAGGAACAGAAGGCCATTACGACGCTCGTTCTCATGGCCGCATTCGCCGACGGCACGAACCACGCGGCCGAACGCGCGGAGGTGACGCGGGTCGCCGAGGCGCTGTCTCAGGGCAGCCCCACCAATGTCGCGGCCGTCTACCAGGACGTTCTCCTGAAACGGGTGTCGCTGAAGGAGGCAGCCTCCGCCTTGACTTCGCCGGAGACCCGGCGTCTCGCGTACGAACTGTGCGTCGGCGTATGCGATGCCGATGGAGCGCAGGATGCGTCAGAACGCGCTTTCCTGTCGACTCTCCAGGCCGCGCTGGGCTTCGATACCGCCGAAGCCGCGTCGGCGAACGCCTTCACGGCCAATGCCGAGGCGCTGGCCGTGGCGCCGCTCTCGACGGTAACCGCCGCCGAACCTTCGCAGCTCAGCAGCACGATGCGCGCGGAGGAACAGGAGCAGGTGATCCTGAATTACGCGATCCTCAACGGCGCCCTCGAGCTTCTGCCCGATTCACTCGCCTCGATGGCCATCATCCCGCTGCAGATGAAGATGGTCTATCGCATCGGCCGCTCTTACGGCTTCGAGCTGGACCGGACCCACGTCAAGGAGTTCCTGGCGACCGCTGGCGTCGGGATGGCCTCGCAGTACATCGAACAGATCGGCGTAAAGCTCGTTGGGCACGTGTTCGGCAAGGGCCTGCTTGGCGGTCTCCTCCGCGGAGCGGCCAGCCAGTCGGTGAGCTCGGGGTTCTCCTTTGCGACGACCTACGCGCTCGGTCGCCTCGCGATCCGTCACTACGCGAGCGGTCGCACCTTCTCCGCGCAGGTGTTGAAGGACACCTACACGAGCCTGCTGGAAGAAGCGAAAGGGATGCAGGCTCAATACCTGCCTGCCATTGCCGAGCGGGCACGCACCGTCGAGCTCCCCCAACTGCTCAAAGAATTGGGTCAGCCGTTCGGCGGTGACCACAACCCATCGAACGGTGTCTAACGTTACTGGTTTCGGCCGGCGCTCGTACGGACGCTGCGCGCCGAACTGAGTCAGCAGAACAGGGTCGTATGAACGACCTGCGACACTCGCTGCGCATGCTTCGGCGCAGTCCGGGCTTCACCTTTGCCGTCGTCGCCGCGCTCGCCCTGGGCATCGGCGCAAACACGGCCATCTTCTCGGTCGTCAACACAGTCCTCTTGAAGCCACTCACCTACCCCGATCCCGATCGCCTGATGGTTTTCACGAACACCTCGCCGCAGGGATCGGGCCCCGGCGCGTCGCCCACCAAGTTCAACGTGTGGAAGCAACAGACGAGTGCATTCCAGGATGTCTCGGGCTACCGATTCAACACGGTCAACCTGACGGGCAGCAGCGATCCCGAGCAGATCGCGGCCGGTCAGGTCAGCGCCGACTTCTTCCGCTTGTTCGGCGCTCCGGTGGCGGCCGGGCGGACATTCTCGGCCGCCGAGGATCTGCCCAACGGCGGACACGTCGCAGTGCTCAGCGAGGGTTTCTGGAAGCGCAAGTTCGGGAGCGATCCCACCGTCGTCGGCCGGACCATCTCGCTGAACGACGATTCCTACGTCGTGGTCGGTGTCCTGGGTCCGTTCGACACGCAGACGATCCACGGACCAGGCGGGCCGCCGGACGTGTGGCTGCCGTTCCAGATCGATCCAAACAGCGCGATGCAGGGGCACTTCTTCATGGCGGCCGGACGTTTCAAGCCGGGCGTCACCGCGGCCGTCGCCGACGCGCAGCTCAAGATCGCGGCCGGCGAGTTCGCGGAGCAATTCCCAGGCGCACTTCCCCCGCAGGGTGGGTTCGGCGCGCAGAAGCTGAACGAGATCGTCGTCGGCAACATGCGCTCGTCGCTGCTGTTGCTCGCGGGCGCGGTCAGCTTCGTGCTGCTCATCGCTTGTGCGAACGTCGCCAACCTGCTGATGGTTCGCGCCACGGCCCGACGACGCGAAATCGCGATCCGCTCGGCCATCGGCGCCGGTCGCGGACGCATCGTCCGGCAGCTCCTCACAGAGAGCGTCCTGTTGTCGGGAATCGGCGGCGCCGTTGGCCTGGGGCTTGGCCTGGTCGGCATTCGCGCGCTTCTGTCGCTCAATCCCGGCAACATTCCACGCGTCGGAGTGGATGGCTCCGGCGTGACGGTGGACTGGCGGGTGCTGCTGTTCACGGCGGTCGTCTCGATCGCGACCGGTCTGCTGTTCGGGCTGTTTCCGGCGCTGCGCGCCTCACGAACGGATCTCAGCACGACGCTCAAGGAGGCGGGCGCGCAATCGAGTGGCGGCTTCCGTCAGAACAAGGCGCGCGCGGTGCTCGTGGCCAGCGAAATGAGTCTCGCTCTCGTGCTGCTCGTCGGAGCGGCTCTGCTCGTTCGAACGTTCGTCGCGTTGCGCGCCGTCGAGCCCGGATTCGACGCCCGTCAGGTGCTGACGATGCAGATGGCGCTGACCGGCGGGCGTTTCACTAGGGCCTCCGCCGTCGGACAGCTGATGCGTGAAGGGGCGGAACGTCTGAACGCCCTTCCCGGCGTGGAGGTGGCCGGCGCCACCTGCTGCGTGCCGCTGCAAGGCGGCCTCGGCCTGCCCTTCGTCATCGAGGGGCGCCCGCTCGAAGGTCGGTTTCACGGAGGCGGCGGATTCACGCCGATCTCGCCCGGGTACTTCAGCGCGTTCAAGATTCCCATGCTTCGCGGCCGCGCCTTCACGGATGCCGATACGACGGGAGCGCCGAACGTGGTAATCATCAACCAGGCCATGGCCAGACAGTTCTGGCCGAACGGCGATCCGCTCGCCGATCGCATCACCATCGCGAAGGGTCTGCCGGAGCTCGCGGACCCGACGCGGCAAATCGTCGGGATCGTGGGCGACGTCAGGACCTTCGGCCTCAACCGGGAGCCGCAGCCTGTCATGTACCTGCCGTGGGCGCAGCTGCCGGATGCGCACAACGCCAACCTCGTGGGCATCGTTTCCTTGTCGTGGATCGTGCGCACGCGTGGCGAGCCGACCGCGATGATCGGCGCCGTTCAGAACGAGCTGCGTCTCGCGAGCGGCGGCCTTCCCGTCTCACGCCCGCGGACGATGGGTGCCATCGTCACGCAGTCGACGGCGCGTTCGGATTTCAATATGCTGCTGCTCACGATCTTCGCCGCCTCGGCGCTGTTGCTTGCCGCCATCGGTATCTACGGCCTGATGGCGTACTCCGTTCAACAACGGACCCAGGAGATAGGCATCCGACTGGCCCTTGGCGCCGATGCGCGGCGAGTGCGCAACATGGTCATCGGGCAGGGCATGAGGCTGGCGCTGGTGGGCGTCGTGGTTGGACTGGCGGCGTCGTTCGGATTGACGCGGCTGCTCGCCAGCTTTCTGTTTGGCGTCGCCGCGCGCGACCCGGTCGTGTTCGTCACCGTGCCGCTGCTGCTGACGGGCGTCGCACTCGTTGGCGTATGGCTGCCTGCCCGGCGCGCCGCCCGCGTGGATCCGGTGATCGCACTCCGTTCGGAATAGCGGCCCGAAGTACACTGCCGCAGGTCGATGCTGCCAGGGCTGCCAGGTTTGCGATTCGCGCATGCACACGTGGGCACCGGGCCCCGGCTGCACTACGCGGAGCAGGGCGACGCGGACGGCAAGGCAGTCGTTTTCCTGCACGGCTGGCCGGACTCGTGGTTTTCGTTCAGCCGTGTCCTTCCCCTGCTGTCCCCGCGGTTTCATGCGTTCGTGCTCGATCAGCGTGGGTTCGGCGACTCGGAGCGTCCTGACGCAGGCTATCGGGTCGATGATTTCGCAGCCGACGCCGTCGCCTTTCTGGATGCCGTCGCCCTCCCTCGGGCGATCTTCGTCGGGCATTCATTCGGAAGTCTTGTCGCGCGACGAATCGCCATCGCTTACCCGGAACGCGTTGCGCGTCTGGTGTTGATCGGCACCGGCGTCACCAGGGGCAACCCGGTTCTGCAGGAAGCCGGCGCGACCATGCGCGGTCTCGAAGATCCGATACCGGTCGAGTTCGCGCGGGAGTTTCAGGCAAGCACGGCGTACGCGGCGATCCCTGAGGCCTTTTTCGAACGAATCGTTGCCGAGAGCATGAAGCTGCCATCGCGGCTCTGGCGCGCAATATTCGACGAGATCGTTGCGTACGACGATGCTGCGGAAGTGGAGCGGATCAACGCGCCGACGCTTTTAATCTGGGGCGAGCACGATGCGCTGTTTCCGAGGGCAGATCAGGATCGCCTCGTCGCGGCCATCCGAGGGGCCAGGCTCAAGGTTTACGCGGCTACGGGACATTGCCCCAACTGGGAATTCCCAGAGCGCGTCGCGGCTGAGATCGAAGAGTTTCTCGAGAAGAGTTGACAGACCCGGACGATCCGCTGGCGCCGACACACATGAAATCGAGTGTCATCCAAGAAGCCCATCGAAGAGCACGACGTCCGATTCGCGTTCCGTCGTAAGCCCTTCCCGGCTGAATCCGCTGCGGCTGGCGGTCGAGCTTGTGAGGGCCGAGCGATCCGCGCGGCACTTGAGATTTTCCGCTTATCCTGCGAAATTTCACTCCGTGGCTGCCAGCAGCGACGGAAAGTCGGTCAGATTTTCCGCGACCCGGCGGCACGTCGCTTGCTCGACCGTGCCCATCGCACCGGTAACGGGCGCCGCGTTCGATGCGTGTGCGCCCTGTGGGGCAACTGCTGAAAGACCTGGAGGTTGTGATGATGAAGGACGCACGCGGAACCCGGCTGGGCAGTGTTCTCGGGACAGTTGCGTTGCTGCTGTGGGGCTGTGGTCCCCAGGAGACCCAGCGAACCGCCGAACCGACGGGCGCGCCAGGTCCAGCCGCGACGGCGACCGTGAAACCGGCCGTGAGTATCAACGCCGAAATGGTGGCGCTCGTGGACCACGCAGGCCATGTCGTATGGGACGCCGAACGCGAAGCCTCCGCGCCCAAAACCCCGGCGCAGTGGACCGAGATCGAACACCACGCGATCCAGCTGGCGGCGTCCGGTGCGCTGGTTGCGCTCGGTGGGACCGGACCGATGGACGCCATGTGGGCGCAATCGCCCGACTGGCAGAAGTACGCTCAAAACATGACCGATGCTGGCCTGGCCATCCTGAATGCGGCGCAGAAGAAGGATCAGCAGGCGCTCGTGATGGCCAACGGACGACTCGTGGAGTCCTGTGAAGCGTGCCATAAGCAGTTCAAGCCGGACCTGCCGACCGAAGGGCTCGTGCACACGCACGTTGAGTGATGCGCGGCAGACCGAGGAGACACGCCGGAGTTGACAGGCGCCGTCCACCGTCTGAGCCCATCTGACGCACTCGCCAGCCTGCGCTCGGCACTCAGCGGGCTGACCGACGCGACAGCCGCCGCCCGGCTGCGCGAGTTCGGACCAAACCGGCTCGTTCGCGTCCGCGAACGGCCGGCGTTCGTGCGCCTGCTCACGCAGCTCACGCACTTCTTCGCGCTCATTCTCTGGGCGGCTGCCGCGCTGGCGATGTTCGCGGAGTCCCGGAGCCCAGGCGCTGGCATGGGCACGCTGGGCCGTGCCATCGTCGCCGTCATCCTCGTCAACGCCGCGTTCTCCTTCTGGCAGGAGAGCCGCGCGCACCGGGCCATCGCGGCGCTGCAGCGACTTCTTCCCCGGACCGTGCGCGTGCGCCGCAACGGCCAGCCGTCGGAGCTCCCCAGCGCGGATCTCGTTCCCGGAGACGTAATCGAGCTGGCCGAAGGCGATCACGTCCCCGCCGACTGCCGGCTCATCGAAGCGTTCGACGTCACGATCGACAACGCTACGCTCACGGGCGAGTCGATCCCTCAGGCACGCAGCGCCGACATCGACGCGCAGTCGTCCGACGAAGCGCCGGCGCAGCAGCGGAACATGGTGCTCGCGGGCACATCCGTAACGTCCGGCCAGGCCGTCGCGCTCGTCGTCGCGACCGGCATGCGGACGGAGTTCGGCCGCATCGCGCACCTGACGCAGACCGCGCCCGAGACGCCCGCCCCGCTGCAGATCGAGATCGTGCGCCTCAGCCGGATCGTGGCGGCCCTTTCGATCCTGCTTGGTCTCGGCCTGTTCGTGGTTGGCCGGTTCATCGGGCTCCCCTTCTGGGATAATTTCGTCTTCGCGATCGGCGTCATCGTGGCGAACGTCCCCGAGGGCCTGCTGCCCACCCTGACGCTGTCGATGGCGATGGCGGCCCAGCGGATGGCCGCGCGGCGGACCCTCGTTCGACATCTTCCTGCCGTACAGACGCTCGGGTCTGCGACGGTCATCTGCACCGACAAGACAGGGACCCTGACCGAAAACCGAATGGTCGCGCGTCGGCTGTTCGTCTTGAACGAGTTCTGCGACGTCGCCTCGGTCGGGTCGCGACCGGCGTTCGTCGCCGGCCATCGGCGCCTGTTCGAAGCGGCTGCGCTGTGCGAGACGGTGCGGTCGAGCGAGACGGGCAGCGCGCGAGGCGACCCGATGGAGGTGGCGCTCGTCGAGATGGCGCGGGCCGCACTGCCGCACGATTTGCGCGGCCTCGAGCGCATCGACCTCGTCCCGTTCAGTGCCGATCGCCGGCGCATGGCCACGGTCTACGCGGACGGCTCCCGGGTCCTGATCTTCGCCAAGGGCGCGCTCGAAACGATCCTTCCCCGCTGCGCCTCGTGTGTTGGTCCGGTCGGCGTCGAGCCGTTGACCGAGCCCCTGCGTGAAGAAATCGTCGCGGCCGAAGCTGCGCTCGCGTCCGACGGCCTCCGCGTTCTCGCATTTGCATATCGGGAGGCCGATGCGCTGCCGGCGCACGACCATCTCGAGGAGGCGTTGACGTTTGCCGGGCTCGTGGGGCTTCACGACCCGCCGCGCCGCGAAGTGCCTTCGGCGATCGCCAGCTGCCACGCCGCCGGCATCAAGGTCATCATGGTCACCGGCGACCATCCGCAGACCGGCCTGGCCATCGCCAGAACGATCTCTCTGGTTCGCGGGCCGCATCCGAAGGTCGTCGACGGACGCCAGCTCGAGAATCTGTCCGCCGCCCAGCTCCGGTTCGTGCTCGACGAACCGGAACTCGTTTTCGCGCGCGTGTCAGCCGAACAGAAGCTGCGCATCGTCCGGGCGCTTCAGCAGACAGGCGCGATCGTCGCGGTCACCGGCGACGGCGTGAACGACGCGCCGGCGCTCAAGGCGGCCGATATCGGCGTCGCCATGGGCATCAGCGGCACCGACGTGGCCCGCGAAGCCGCGGACGTCATCGTCCTCGACGACAACTTCGCGAGCATCGTCGCCGCCATCGAAGAGGGGCGCGGCGTCTTCGACAGCATCCGGAAGTTCACGACCTACGTCCTGACGTCCAATATCCCCGAGCTCGTCCCCTACCTCGCGTTTGTGCTGCTCCGCATTCCGCTCCCGCTGACGATCATCCAGATTCTCGCCGTGGACCTGGGCACGGACATCCTCCCGGCTCTCGGTCTGGGGGCCGAGCGACCCGAATCGGACGTCATGTCGCGGCCCCCGAGAAAGCGGACCGACCGCATCATCGATCGACGGATCCTCGCACGTGCCTATCTCGTGCTGGGCGTGGTGGAAGCCGCGGCCGCGATGGCCGCCTACGCGTTCGTGCTCACCACAGGCGGGTGGCGCTGGGGCATGTCGCTGCCGACGTCGAGCCTGCTTTATCGACAGGCGACGACCGCCTGCCTGACGGCGATCGTCATCATGCAGGTGGCAAACGTGTACGTCTGCCGGAGCGAAACCGCGCCGACTCCGCTACGCGGCTGGCTCGGCAATCGCGTCATCGTTGCCGGCATCGTGGTCGAGCTGGGACTCATTGCCGTTATCGACTACACAGTCTGGGGGAACACCGCCTTCGGCACGGCGCCGATCCACTGGACGGTCTGGTTGGTTCCCTTGCCGTTCGCCGCCGGGCTGATTGGGGTCGATCGGCTTCTCAAACAGCGACGTCAGGTCCGATCCGCCGTCGGCCCTGGGTCTTAGGGGTGCGGACCAACCGACGTAGTTTCTTGCCGACCGCGCGCCAGGCCAGCACGAGTCCCGTGACGCACAGCGCGGTCCCGCCGATCATGAAGGCGATCACGACGATGTCCCAGAGCGGCCGGTAGTTGTACAGCCAAGGGAAGTTCAACGAGTGGAGGCCGTTGTACAGCCAGCGGCGGGCCGCATTGCGATTGCCGTAACTGCGGACGATCGTGGCCGTCTTCGGGTCGATATAGTGCCGCGTCTCCTCTGCATCGTGTATCAGCGCCAATATGACCGGCAGCGGCTGTTGGCCCGTGCGATCGAGATAGTACCGGTCATACCGGTCGAGAACCCTGATCTCCACCTCCTGGTCCGCCGCCGCATTCTTCACGATGTCGACGATTCTTGTTCGGTCGAGCTCGTCGATCAGCGCGCCGTCGAGCGAGATCAGGCGCTCGGTGCCGTCGCCGAGCTGTGCCGCATACAAGGGCTGGCCAGCGAAGGATGTGAATTGAAGCTCTTTCACGTTCAGACCGGCGTGCCTCGCCAACAGATCGCGGGGATGAAGCGGGGCGAAATCGTCGAGCCGAGCGCGGCCGCGGAGCGCCGCGGCCAGCCTCGCGCCGCCGCCACCGCGCCCCTGTGGGGGACGCGCCTGCGTGGACAAGGTTGGGGCCCGTTGAGGCGTCGGGAACGGCAGAAACGCCAGCGATCCGCTGAACGTCCAGGTCACGGTGGCCACGCCGAAGATCAGTCCGAGAATCGTGTGCCAGCGCTTCTGACCGCGAAAGGGAATCCGCGACGGTTCGCCGGCGAACCGGTACTTCCTGGACGGGGAGTACAGCCACACGCCGAGCACGACGCCGACGATTGCGCCGACGGTCCCGATCATGGCCGCGTAGGTCGTCAATCTGATCCAGACCGGCTGATGCTTCCGCAGCGGGGTGAAGTACAGCCAGTGCGGAATCGCGCTGGCGTACGCGGCCAGCCGCGACGAGCGCGTCGTGTACTGCAGAACCTCTCCGGAATCCCCGATGTAGAGCTGCTCGCCGTTCGACCACGAGTACTTCCACAGCGGCCGCAGATTCATCAGCCGGGTACCGACCATCCACTGATCGATCTCGGTGACCGCCTGGACGACCGCGGCGCTCGCCGGCTGGCCTGTCCAGGAGGCCGCCGCGCGGTCTCGCTGCGACAGGGTGGCCGTTCCCTGCTCCTCGCCTGTATCGGCATACACGACGCGGTCGCCGAATCTGTAAGCCGGGCGCCCATCGAACGTGTTGAGTCGGATCTGGGCCAGGGGGGGGTCACCGAGATGCGATCGGCGGCTTCCTGTGGCGAGAGGACGATCTGAGCGGGCTCCAGTGACGGCCACCGCTCGAGCCGATCGCTGGCCCTCATGGCCGGCATGCTCCAATACATCATCCCGATGCCGGACGGGAACCACAGGAGGAAGAGCGCGCAGAGCGCGACGCCAAGCCAACGGTGAACAGCGATGAGGAACCTGATGGCCATTCAGACAACCAATCGCGGTGAAGGCGCCAAACCCTGAAAATATAATCAAGACGCGCCTGACCGGATCCTGAAGAATTGCTGAACATTCCGCTTGCTCAGGGGCCGAAGTTTGCCCCCGACAATCGATCGCGATCGTGGCAACATTGAGGGCCATCGGGCATTCCAGAAAGAGGACTGACATGCGAACCAGCACGCTCCTGGCAGTGGTCCTGATGCTTTTTGCCGCCCCGGTCGTGGCCCAGACGGCACGTCCCGCATTGGACATCTACGTCGTGGATGTCGAGGGGGGCAATGCCGTGCTCTTCGTCACCCCTTCAGGCGAATCGGTGCTGATCGATTCCGGAAATGGCGGCGCCGGAGCGATGCGCGACGCCGATCGCATCGTCGCTGCGGCCAAGAGCGCCGGGCTGACCAGAATCGACCATCTGGTCACCACGCACTACCACGGCGACCACATCGGCGGTCTGAGCGAGCTCGCCAAGAGGATTCCGATCGCGCACTTCGTCGATCACGGGCCCAACGTCCAACCCAATCCGAACACGGATGCGTTTCTTCAGGGCGAGTATCGCGAGCTGTACACCAAGGCGAAGCACACGGTCGCGAAGCCGGGCGACCGGCTCCCTCTCTCGGGAGTCGAGTGGCGAATCGTGACGTCGGCCGCCCAGGTCGTTCAGGCGCCGCTCGCGGGCGGAGCTTCAGCGAACTCCGACTGCGCGGGATACACGCCGGCCACGGCGAACGTCACCGAAGACGACCAGTCCGTCGGCAGCGTCATCACGTTCGGGAGATTCCGCACGATTCATCTGGGCGATCTCACGCTCAACCGACAATTCGAGCTGATGTGCCCCGGCAATCGCATCGGGACGGTGGATCTGCTGTTGGCGGCGCGCCACGGCAACGTGAACGCCGCGTTTCTCGTCCATCCCCTTCGGCCGCGCGCGATCGTCACCAACAATGGCACGCGGAAGGGAGGACAACCCGAGGCGATGAAGATTTTCTACAGCTCGCCCGGAGTGGAAGATATCTGGCAGATTCATTTTTCTCAGCTGGCGGGCCAGGAGTACGCCGTCCCCGGCCTCTTCACCGCGAACCTCTACGACAGTCAGCCAGAGACCCTGCCGGTGGCGCCCTTCGTGGCGCCGCCGCAGGGGCAACAGGCCCCGCCGGCGCCCGAGCACAACGGCACGGCGTACTGGTTCAAGATCTCCGCCCGTGAGGACGGAAGCTTCAGCGTCGCCAACGCACGGAACGGTTTCAGCAAGACATACGGGCCGAGAACGGCGGGCAACTGAGCTCCGCTGAGAGCCACGACCCACAGTGACGATGAGCCGTGCCCGTCGTGGTACCCGCGGTACGGCTACTGACGAACCAACGACGGCCAGTTGGTGACCACCGTGATGGGCCGTGCGACGCGGTCTTCGGGACAGGTCTCATGACGTCGCAATCAGTGCCCGCCCTGCAGGGCGTCCTAGACGCAGAATCTGCAACGATCCCCGGCCGGCCGCCAGTTTCAAGCCCTCATTCCGCGATACGTCTCGGCACGCAACGTGCCGTGGACGACGATGTAGAATCGGGCCAGGAGCCCGACGAAGAAGGGCTGACATGTCAAGTGTGGAAGAACGGCTTGCCTCGCTCGAGGCGAGGGTGGACGCAATGGCCGATTTGGGGACCGGGATCACGGACCTGCGGACCGACGTGAACGGACAGTTCCTGGAGTTGCGGAGCGACATGAACCGTCAGTTCGCGGACGTGAACCAGCGGTTCGAGCAGGTGGACAGGCGGTTCGAGCAGGTCAACGGACGTATCGATACGCTCGACGCCAAGCTCGATCGACACTTCACCTGGCTGGTCGGCATCCAGGTGGCTTCGATGCTGGCTGTCGTCGGCGCCTTGCTCGGCGCCTACTACCGATGACGCGTGACCCCGCGCCTCGCTACTTCACCGCCTCCCCCGTCGCGCGAGATGAAGCGGTCGTCGTATAGATGAAGTCGCCGAGCGGCGAAGCGTCGCCGTTGGCGGCGTTGCCGGCAGCATGAAAGATGACAGGGGCATCCCCGGCCGGCGCGGTCCATTCCACCGTCCATCGCGCGGCGCCAGGCTTGACACCGGTGGACCCAGCCTTGGTGTGTTGCACGTACGTGATACGTCCCGTCTCGTCGGCCACACGCTCGGTCAGCTCGTCGACCGGACGCAGCACTCCCGCGTTCGTCCCCGCGCTCGAACCGCCGTCGAAGCGCGCCGACAGCTGAAAACCCCCGAAAACCAGTCCCGGCCGCGTGAGATCGACGATAATCGAATATCGTGCCCCGGGCATATACGCAGTTGGCGTGCCCGACAATGCCAGTCGCCCTTGTGGGTCGTTGAGCGGGTTGTCCCAGTGACACTCGAGGCACGTCATCTCGCCAAAGCCACCGGTCCTCGCCGGAACGGGTCCTTCGACAAACGGCATGAAGGCCAGTCCAACCAGCGAGACTGTGAAGGTAGCGGCGACCATCAGGATCACGCGAGCTCGGGCGATGCTCATCGACGCAGTATATTCAGAAGGAGGGCTCATGGTTCGTTCACGCTCTTCTCTAGTCTTGGCGATAGTGACGGGACTGTGCATCACGGCTGCCTCCACCCTGCAGGGGCAGGGCGCCGGCACCGTCGAGGTGGAGTTCACCGATTGGACCGTGCCAACGCCGAACGGTCATCCACACGATCCCGCCTTCGGCAGCGACGGCGGCCTCTGGTACACCGGACAGCGCGCGAACAATCTCGGTCGCGTTGACATGGCCACCGGCCAGATTCGCGAGTGGACGCTGCCGACGCCCAACTCCGGCCCGCACGGTCTCGTTTCAGATCGCGACGGCAACATCTGGTACACCGGCAACAGCGCCGGCCTGGTTGGCAAGCTGGATCCGAAGACCGGCAAGGTGACCGAGTACAAGATGCCCGTCGCGGCCGCGCGCGACCCGCATACGCCGATTTTTGACAAGAACGGCACGCTGTGGTTCACCGTACAGGGCGGTGGCTTCGTCGGCCGCATGGATCCGAAGAACGGCGAGGCCATCCTCGCCCCGGCGCCGCCGAGCAGCCGACCGTACGGGATCGTCATCAGCTCGAACGGCACACCGGTGTTCGACCTGTTCGGAACCAACAAGATCGGCACGATCGACCCCAAGACGATGGTGATTACGGAGTACGTCCTACCGGAAGGCGCTCGGCCGCGGCGCATCGCCATCGACAAGAACGACATCGTCTGGTACACGGACTACGCCCGCGGCTACCTCGGTCGGCTCGATCTGAAGACGAAGGAAGTCAAGGAATGGGCTTCGCCCGCGGGACCCAAGTCACAACCGTACGGCATCACGCTCACCGATGACGGGGCTGTGTGGTACAGCGAGTCGGGGATCGAACCGAACACGCTCGTGCGGTTCGACACGCAGACAACCGCTTTCCAGAAATGGACGATTCCGAACGGCGGGGGTGTCGTGAGACACATGGTTACCGCGCCGAACGGCGACCTCCTGCTGGCGTACAGCGGTGTCAACAAGGTGGGCCGCGTGCGGGTCAGGAAGACGACGTAGCACCCTCCTCCTTCTCCTCCGTGGCACGCCACATGAGTGGCGTGCCACGCGAGACCCCCCGCGCCGCGACCAACTTCGTTTACCGCTTCTCGAACATCCCGAACCATCTGACGACCAGGTAGTAGAATGACCGGCCGAGGCGCCCCTGGCGCGCCAGCGACCGCGCCAGAGGCCGCTCGCCTGTTTCGAAGGGGAACGCCGAATCGTCGGCCTGGACTCGGTGTGGTGGAAGGGGGCCATCATGTCTGTGCGCACCGCCCTGGCACTGCTCGTGATTCTGGCGGCGACCGCTATCGGAGACGCTCAGCAAGGCGCCAGCGGGGGCGGATGGACTCGGTACGGCGGCGATCCCGGCAGCACGAAATACGCCCCGCTGGATCAGATCGACAAGAGCAACGTGTCGCAGCTCCGCATCGCCTGGCAGCGCCCGGCCGTCGATCCCGGCATCTCCTCACGAGTACCGCAGTTTTCCTATTCGAACAACTTCCGATCCACGCCGCTGATGATCGACGGCGTGCTGTACAGCCCGAACGGCATCGGCCTGGTCGAGGCGTTCCACCCCGCGACAGGAAAGACGGTCTGGGTTCAGGAGCCGTTTCCCGACGAACCTGCGCAGGGTCTGCGCGGCGACAGCACCCGCGGCGTCACGTACTGGACGGACGGCAAAGACCGTCGCCTGTACGTGGTGCGCGGCGAGTATCTCATCGCGCTCGACCCGCGCAGCGGACAGCCGATCCCGTCGTTCGGCGAGAAAGGCCGCGTCAACCTCCGCCCGGGCCTCGGTCCTCGGGCCGCGCTGTACTCCTGGACAGGCGCCCCGCAGGTCTGCCGCGACGTCGTCATCGTGGGTGTCGGGCTCGCCGCGATGGCGGACAGGCCGGAGAACAAGGAGCAGGCGCCCGGAAACGTCCAGGCATTCGACGTGCGCACGGGCAGGCCGCGCTGGACCTTCAAGGTCATCCCCGAGCCTGGCGAGGTCGGCGGCGAGACCTGGGAGAAGGACTCCTGGGCGTACACCGGCGCCGCGAACCTCTGGTCGTTAATCAGCGCGGACGAAGAGCTGGGACTCGCGTACCTCCCGCTGACGAGCGCAACCAACGACATGTACGGCGGCCATCGCCTCGGCGACAACGTGTTCGCCAACACGCTGGTCTGCGTCAGCTGTCTCACTGGTGCGCGGGTCTGGCACTATCAGATCGTCCACCACGATCTCTGGGACTACGATCTGCCGGCCGCGCCCATTCTCGCGGACATCACTGTCGACGGCACCCGAATCCAGGCAGTCGTTCAGCTGACGAAGCAGGCGTTCGCGTTCGTCTTCAATCGCACGACGGGAAGGCCGGTATGGCCGATCGAAGAGCGGCCGGTTCCGCCGTCCGATACACCGGGCGAACGCACGTCACCCACGCAGCCGTTCCCAACTAAGCCTCCGCCGTTCGACCGGCAGGGAGCCACGATCGACAACCTCATCGACTTCACGCCGGCGCTGCGCGCCGAGGCGATCGAGCTGACCAGACAGTGGCGGATGGGACCGCTGTTCACCCCGCCGTCCATCCGGGGAGACGGCCCCGGAGCCACCAAGGGGACTGTTCAGTTGCCCGGCTCGGTTGGGGGGGCCGATTGGCAGGGCGGCGCTTTCGATCCGGAAACGGGGATCCTGTACGTGCCGTCGATTACCGGGCCCTTCACGGCCGATCTGCTCAAGGGCGATCCCAAGAACACCAACCTCAACTATGTCCCTGGCTTACGCGCGTGGACGCCTGGCCCGCAGGGGCTGCCTCTGTTCAAGCCGCCGTATGGCCGCATCACCGCGATCGACTTGAACCGGGGCGAGCACGTGTGGATGGTCCCGAACGGCGACGGCCCCCGGGACCATCCGCTGTTGAAACCATTGAGCCTGCCGCCGCTCGGATCTCCCGGCCGCAGCTCACCGCTCGTCACCAAGACGCTGTTGTTCGTGGGCGAAGGCGATCCGATCATGTCGAACCTCGGATCGCGCCTGCTTCCCGAGATGCCCGCATCCATCGCGCCCGGCGCCGGCGGTCGGAAATTTCGCGCGTACGACAAGGCAACCGGCGTCGTGCTGTGGGAAACGGAGTTGCCCGCCGGAACAACCGGCGCGCCGATGACCTACATGTTCGAAGGTAAGCAATACATCGTCGTGGCAGTAGGGAGTCGCGAAGAAGGAAGTGCGCAGCACGTCGCGCTCAGTCTTCCCTGATGGCCAGCTCGAGCTGACTACGTTCCCACCGAGCTCTTCTTGACGTCCCCGCGTTGGCGCCTTGCGGCGTCTTCCAATCGGCGGCGCGCGACGTCAAAGGCGTCGTGGATGGTCACGAGCGCATCCTTGTGCGCACCATCCAGCTCGTCACGCTTGTGAGCGGCTTCTCCCAGCGTTCCGTGGAGAGCCGGCTCGTGATTGACGATCACGTCCTCTCCCGGCAGCGATAGTTCAATCCGAACGTGAAGCGGCCACCCATGTTTTCGATGCCGATGCGGAATGTCCACGGTGACGTGACAGCCTACGAGAGCAGGATAGAACGTCTCGAGCCACGCGGCACGTGCACGGATCGCTTCTTCCAATGCCGCAGACGGGTCCATATTGCGAAACGTCACTTGAACCGGCCGAATCATGGTGTCACTCCTGGATGGCTCCGCAGCAGCTGGCTCGACAGCAACTTAGGACAACTGTCGAGGTTGCCGGTTGGGCACCTAGCTGCCCCCGCCGGAAACCGTCGAGGAGTTGAAGCGGCAATCGATGTGCCGTCGACCGCTCCGACGGAATCTCGTGGACACGTGCGAAACGGGGCGAGAAGGTCCCTGGTTAGAGACGAGAAAAACTCCTCACCTGTCGGAAGTATTTCCCAGGCTTGCACGACGCCGGCGAAGCCCCCCTTGTCGTCTAACGCCTGAACAAACCAGGTGCCGGTAGCCAGATCCAGACGCTGCCCGGGCATGGATGTTGCGCAACCCAACTAGATTGGCATTGGCCGAGAAAGTGAACTTCGACGGACCGAAGAGCGCGGAGAGCGCCAAGGGGTGGCTATGAAGATCAAGGAGCTCATGACGAGCGGGCCTCGAACCTGCTCCCGGGAAACGACCGTGGCCGCGGCAGCGACGCTGCTGCTGGACGGCGATTGCGGGATCCTGCCGGTCACGGCCGACGGCAAGCTGATCGGTGTCGTCACCGATCGCGACATGTATATCGCCCTCGCCACGCGCGACAAGCGGGCATCAGAGATTACGGTCGGCGAGGTCCTGCAGACGCCTGTCTACACCTGCGGTCCCGACGACGACGTGCAGACGGCTCTGGACACCATGAAACAGCATCGTGTCCGCCGGCTTCCGGTCGAGGGATTCGGAGGCACTGTTCTGGGCATCGTTTCGGTGAATGACCTCGTGCTGGCCGCAGGCGCGAAGAAACCGGTTCGCGACACCGAAGTGGTGAACGCGCTGCAGTCCATCTGCGCCCACCACCATCCCACGCCGTCGATCGCAGCCGCGTGACGCGGCCGGGCTCATGACCGACCACCCCGACGTTCTCATCCCGGCGAATCGCGCACGTTGGGCCGTCATCACGAAACGGGGCGCGGCCGGCGGCGCCGAGCCGAACATGAGCGACTACGATCGGGCCTGCGCCGGGTTTTCATGGAATCAGGCCCGCCGGTCGCTCGAGGGCCTCCCAGGCGGGCGCGGTCTGAACATCGCCCACGAGGCGGTCGACCGGCATGCCGCCGGTTCGCTCAGCAGTCGCGTCGCCATTCGGTGGATCAGCAGGACCGACGTGCGGCGCGATTTCACGTATGTCGACCTCTGCCGCGCCACGAATCGCTTCGCCAACGTTCTCCGCCGGCTGGGCGTCGGCAAGGGTGATGTCGTCGCGACGCTCGCGGGCCGCGTTCCCGAGTTGTACATCGCCGCGCTTGGCGCCCTGAAAAACGGCAGCGTGTACACGCCGCTTTACTCAGCGTTTGGACCGGACCCCATCGTGTCTCGCCTGAGCATCGCGCGCGCCAGGGTCCTCGTGACCACCGACGTCCTCTATCGCAAGAAAGTGGAGTCCGTGCGGGCGCACATGCCTGCGCTCGAGCACGTCGTCTTGATCCGTGAGACCGACGCCCTTCCACCGGCGACACGGGATTTCACCGATCTCATGGACGACGCGAGTGACGAGTTCACGATCCCCGTGACCGACCCACAGGACCTCGCGTTGCTGCACTTCACCAGCGGCACGACGGGAAAGCCGAAGGGTGCGATGCACGTCCACGAGGCGGTCGTGGCACATCATGCGACCGCACGGATGGCCCTCGATTTTCATCCGGACGACCGCTTCTGGTGCACCGCGGACCCGGGGTGGGTCACCGGAACCTCGTACGGCATCATCGCCCCGCTCACGCACGGCCTGACCATGATCGTGGATGAAGCCGACTTCGACGCCGAGCGCTGGTATCGCACGCTTCGGGACGAACGGGTCAGCGTCTGGTACACGGCCCCGACGGCCATCCGGATGCTGATGAAGGCCGGCACGCCGCTGGCGCGCCAGCACGATCTGCGGTGTCTTCGATTCTTGGGCAGCGTCGGCGAGCCGCTGAATCCGGAGGGCGTCGTCTGGGGAGTCGATGCCTTCGACAGGCCCTTCCACGACAACTGGTGGCAGACCGAGACCGGCGGCATCATGATCGCGAACTTCGCTTCGATGGACATCCGACCCGGCTCGATGGGACGCCCTTTGCCCGGCGTCGAAGCGGCGATCGTTCGGCGGACGCCGGATGGGGTCGAGGCGATCACCGAACCCGGCATCCAGGGCGAGCTGGCCCTGCGACCCGGGTGGCCATCGATGTTCCGTGGATACCTCGGCGAAGAGGACCGGTACCGGAAATGCTTCGCCGGTGGCTTCTACCTGACGGGCGATCTCGCACGCCGCGACGCGGATGGTTACTATTGGTTCATCGGCCGCGCCGACGACGTGATCAAGTCCTCGGGGCACTTGATCGGCCCGTTCGAAGTGGAGAGCGCGTTGCTGGAGCACGAGGCCGTGGCCGGGGCCGGAGTCATCGGCAAGCCCGACCCGGTCGCCGGCGAGATCGTGAAAGCGTTTGTCACGCTGAAGCCAGGCCACGAGCCGTCCGAGTCACTGCGGCGATCGATTCAGGCTCATGCGCGTTCGCGTCTGGGTGCCGTCGTCGCGCCGAAGGAGATCGCCTTCGTTTCTTCGATCCCGCTGACACGATCAGGGAAGATCATGCGACGACTCCTCAAAGCCCGCGAGCTCGGCCTGCCCGAAGGTGACACTTCGACGCTGGAGCCGTCATGATCCCTCACGACGATATGGTTCACCATCGGCATCTGCTGCGCGAGATGCTGCGCATCCGGCGCTTCGAGGAGAAGTGCGCCGAGCTGTACAGTGCCGGCAAGATCCGAGGCTTCCTCCACCTGTATATCGGTGAAGAAGCCGTGGCCGTCGGGGTGATGCAGACGCTCACGCCGCAAGATGCCGTCGTCGCGACCTACCGTGAGCACGGGCATGCGCTGGCCCGCGGAATCCAATCCGATCGGCTCATGGCCGAGATGTTTGGGAAGCAGCAGGGCTGCAGTCGGGGACGCGGCGGGTCGATGCACGTCTTCGACGCCGCCACGCGATTCTACGGCGGGAATGCCATCGTGGCCGGAGGCCTTCCCGTCGCCGTGGGCCTGGGGCTTGCGGACAAATATCTCGACCGCCCGCGGGTCACGGCCTGTTTTTTCGGCGATGGCGCCGTCGCTGAAGGCGAGTTCCACGAATCGATGAATCTCGCGGCGTTGTGGGAGCTTCCGGTGCTTTTTCTGTGCGAGAACAACCTGTACGCCATGGGCACGCACATCAACCGAGCGCTGGCCGACGTCGACCTGCCCGCCAAAGCCCGCACGTACGGGATGACGGCGGAATCGGTCGATGGGATGGATGTCCTCGCGGTGGAGGCGGCGGCCCGAAAGGCCGTTGCCCACGTCAGGACATCCAGGAGTCCGTATTTTCTGGAGGCTCGAACGTACCGCTTTCGCGCGCACTCGATGTTCGACGCCGAGCTCTACCGTGACAAGCGCGAGGTCGAAGAGTGGAAAACGCGCGATCCGATCGGCCTGCTCCGTCGGCTGGCGGGCATCGACGATGCGGAGTTCGCGTCGCTCGATGCAGAGGTGGTGCGCGAAATGGTGGCGGCGACGGCATTTGCCGAATCAGGCACGTGGGAGCCGATCGACGAGCTCACGCGCGACGTCTACACCCGCGTGCAGGAGGAAACCCATGAGCCCAGCGTCGGCTGAGCGGACCACGTACCGTGAAGCGGTGCGCGAAGCCATTCGAGATGCGCTCCGCCGTGATCCGCGGGTCTTCCTGATGGGCGAGGACGTCGGGAGATACGGCGGCGCGTACGCCGTGAGCAAGGGCCTGCTCGCTGAGTTCGGTCCCGAACGAATTCGCGATACTCCCCTCTCCGAATCGGCGTTCGTCGGCGCGGGCATCGGCGCCGCCCTTGGTGGTGCTCGGCCGATTGTCGAAGTCATGACGGTCAATTTCAGTCTGTTGGCTCTCGACCAGATCGTCAACAACGCCGCGACGCTTCGACACATGTCCGGCGGGCAGTTCAGCGTGCCGCTGGTGATCCGGATGGCAACCGGGGCCGGCCGGCAGCTCGCGGCACAGCACGCGCACAGCCTGGAGGGCTGGCTCGCCCACGTGCCGGGCCTTCGTATTGTCGTCCCGGCGACGCTGGAGGATGCCCGCGGGATGCTCTGGACGGCGCTCGAGGATCCTGACCCTGTTCTGATGTTCGAGCCCCAGACGCTCTACAACATGGAGGGGGAATTACCGCCCGACGCCGGGCCGGTGGATATCGATCGGGCTGCTGTTCGGCGCCAGGGCCGAGACGTCACGCTCATCACGTACGGCGCGACGTTGTTCAAGACCCTCGCCGCAGCCGAAACGCTCGCGCAGGACCACATCGAGGGAGAGGTGATCGACCTGCGGTCGCTCCGCCCTCTCGATATGCACACCATTCTCGAGTCGGTCCGCAAGACGCGGCGCGTCGTCGTGATCGACGAGGGCTGGCGGAGCGGCAGCCTCTCTGCGGAGATCGTCTCCCGGATCACCGAGTCGTCGTTCTACGACCTCGATGCCCCACCCGCGAGGATTTGCTCGGCGGAGGTGCCGATTCCGTACCCGAAGCATCTCGAAGATGCCGCCCTCCCCCAGCCCCAGGCGATCGTGAGTGCCGTTCGTGCGCTGATGCCGGCGCCCGTCTCGCGATGATCGAGTTCCGTATGCCGGCGCTCGGCGCTGACATGGAGGCGGGCACGCTGGTCGAGTGGCTGAAGAAGCCCGGCGACGCCGTCGCCCGCGGCGACATCGTCGCGGTGGTCGATACCGAAAAAGGCGCGATCGAGATTGAGGTGTTCGACCCGGGCGTGATCGATCGACTCCTGGTCGATCCGGGCCAGAAGACGCCGGTGGGCACGGTGCTCGCCCTGATCCGACAACCTGAAGAAGCGGCGGGCACCGAGCCGTCGGCCGCGTTCCACGCGCCGGCCCAGGCGCCCCCTCCGCCGACGGCCGTCCGCGCCCGCGTGTCGCCAGCCGCCCGCAAGGCGGCGGAGCAGCTGCACGTCAATCTCGACGCCGTCGACGGGCACGGTCCCGGGGGATCGATTACCGTCGCCGACGTCGAGCGATCGGCCTCAGGCGGCAAGGCCCCGGCTGCCGCGTCCGATCGGCTGACAGGCATGCGGGCGGCCATGGCGGCGGCGATGGCCCATGCGAAACGCGAGATTCCGCACCTCTACCTTTCGACGACCATCGATGTCACGCGGACGCTGACGTGGCTGAAGGCCGAGAACGAGCGCCTTGGTGTGGCCGACCGCCTTCTGCCGGTCGTGTTGTTCGTCAAAGCGGTCGGCCGCGCGTGCGCCGAGGTGCCTGCGGTGAATGGGTTCTGGACGGACCAGGGATTTGCGGCCGGACGCGGCGTGCACGTCGGCTGTGCCATTGCGCTTCGCGGAGGCGGACTCGTGGCTCCCGCGCTCCATGACGTCACGAGGAAGAGCCTGGCCATTCTCGGACGCGAGTTCGGAGACCTGGTCAAGCGCACCAGAGCCGGGACGCTTCGCAGCTCGGAGATGAGCGACGCCACTATCACCCTGACGAATCTGGGCGAGCTTGGCGTCGAGTCGGCGTACGCGATCATCTACCCGCCGCAGGTGGCCATCGTTGCGGTGGGGCGGATCGTCGAGCGTCCCTGGGTCGTCGACGGCCGAATCGAGCCACGGTCGGTGGTCACCGTCAGCATCTCTGCCGACCATCGGGCCGTCGACGGGCGAGGTGCGGGCGCCTTCCTCACTGCCCTGAGCGGAGCGATCCAGGCGCCGGAGACGTTATGACACGGGACGAGATTCGGGCGGCCGTGATCGAAGCCCTCACCAGCATCGCCCCAGAAATCGACTCCGGGGCGCTGACGGGCGACCAGGTCCTGCGCCAGGAGTTCGATCTCGACTCGATGGATTTCCTGAACTTCGTCATCGCCCTGCACGGCCGGCTCGGGATCGACGTTCCCGAAAACGACTATGCGAAGCTTTCGACGCTGGACGGAGCTGTGGAGTACCTCGCTCGCAGAGCGTCCTCGGCGTGACCGACAACGGTCAGCCAACTCGGTGACCCGGTGGTGACTACGGGGTCATCATGTTGAAGTACATCGTCGAGCCGTCAATGAGCTCGATTCGATACCATTAACTACTTCTTCATCGTGACCCACGCTGTCTTTTCGCTGCCGTCCAGAAGCGTGGCTTTCAGCAGCCACGTGCCTGTCGTGAATCCGCCCTTTGTGCTCAGGTTGAAGTGCCACTCTGTACCGGACAGGCGGAACTCATTCCCCGTCGTGGCCGCGTCGGTCGGGGTGGCATTAATCGGAGCATCCGCATCAGTAGCGTTGCTGTACTTGAGAGCCTGCAGTGTATGGATTCCGGTTGTGACCACCGCTCCGCAGGTGCTGCCATTCCATGAATTGAGTATGAACTTCACCGGAATCGTACTTCCCAACTTGAAGGCCCTTACGGGATCCGCGAAACTGCCGCCATTCCCGGCTTCAACCGAACCACCAATGGGCGACAGGAAGCCGTTGAAGCAGTAGGCCGTCGTGATGACATCGGTGATCGTCGTGTTGCCGATGTTGTTGTAGTTGGCGGTGCCCGTGAAGAACCAGTAATCGCTGGTATAGGTGCCGATGTTCGTGTGGGCCGTGTGGCTCACGTTGACGGTGCCGACGGTGGCCCCCGTTTCGCCATTTACACCGGTGATCGTTGAGACAGCCGCGGTGTGCGGATTGCCGTCCCACTGCACGTTGTACGGCGTGACCGTGAACGACGCGTTCGCTTTCTGGATGGCATCGGTGATCGCAGTGCTGCCGATGCTCTTGTAGTTGGCCGTGCCCGTGAAGCTCCAGGAGTCGGTGGCATACGTGCCGGCGTTCGTGTGCACCGTGTTGCTCACGTTTACAGTGCCGACCGTGGCTCCCGTCTCCCCGTTCACGCCGGTGATCGACATCACGGTTGCCGTGTGCGGCTGGCCGTCGTACATCACGTCGTAGGGCGTCACCACGACCACGGCGGTCGCCTTGTCGATCTCGTCGGTGATTGTCGTCGGGGCGATGTCGTTGTAGTTGGCCGTGCCCGTGAAGCTCCAGGAGTCGGTGGCATACGTGTCGGCGTTCGTGTGCGTCGTGTTGCTCACGTCGACCGTGCCGACCGCGGCCCCCGTCTCCCCGTTCACGCCGGTGATCGACACCACGGTTGCCGTGTGCGGCTGGCCGTCGTACGTCACGTCATAGGGCGTCACCACGACCACCGCGGTCGCCTTGTCGATCTCGTCGGTGATCGTCGTCGGGGCGATATCGTTGTAGTTGGCCGTGCCCGTGAAGCTCCAGGAGTCGGTGGCATACGTGCCGGCGTTCGTGTGCGTCGTGTTGCTCACGTCGACGCTGCCGACCGTCGCCCCCATCTCCCCGTTCACGCCGGTGATCGACACCACGGTTGCCGTGTGCGGCTGGCCGTCGTACATCACGTCGTACGGGGT